>Ga0075030_100000594_pt1 | contig 31745 bp, 36 predicted proteins | sample LitLauG_LLR_2012_FD_71393 | JGI IMG/M metagenome (GOLD analysis project Ga0075030, IMG submission 71393) | Freshwater sediment microbial communities from Pennsylvania, USA - Little Laurel Run_MetaG_LLR_2012 | ecosystem: Environmental > Aquatic > Freshwater > Creek > Sediment | place: USA...
GTACTCTCACGATGAAGAGTCGACTGCCGGTTCCCTCGGGGGCTGAAGCCCGCGTCTTTTGCGGGGGTAGACGGCACGAGTGAAGTCGTGCCCTTCCCAAAACCCATTCCTTTCGAGACCCATTCCTTGCAGACCATTTATGAGGGCTTCTCAGTGCTCAGTTCGCATCACCTTGGGCATTCCCATCCACGACATCGAAGCTTTCGGGGGTCGTACGGTCTTTCACGGCGGCTTCGCCGCTGTTCAGGATGACATCGTAACTAGGAGTGGCAATTTTGGGAAACTCCAGACGGGAGACGATGTCCGTGTGAGGCAGCTCGCAGCTCTCAGTTCGCATGCTGACCCTGTGTGAGTACTGGGTGCTGTCACTTTCTGGCATTGCGCCGCGCCTGCCCAATTCCAGCCGCCAAGCCCTTCGCGATAACGCGCGCGTAACCAGCACGATTCATCGCGGCCATCGTCGCGGCGGCGGTTCCACCAGGCGTAGCCGCCTCATGCAGCAATTCGTCGAGGCTTACTCCACTCTCGCGCCAATACCCGATTCCGTCCGCCAATGCGTGAGCCGCCGCCGTTAATGCTGTCCTCCGATCGAGCCCCGCCTGATGTGCCGCCTCCGCCAACGAGGCCAGCGCATGATATCCGTGGCTCGACGAAAAGGTCGCTGTAAACGCGTCGAACTGCTTCTCGGAAATCTCGACGACTTGCCCCACGTGCCGGAAGAGATCGCGGACGAGCGCATGCTCCATCTTCGTTGCGCCGCGATCGAAGCAAAGCGCCGTAAGCCCGCGGGCCACGCGGCACACCGGACTCGGCATTGCCCGCACCCAGCGCACTTTTGGGAGCCCGGCCCGCAGATTCGCCAGGGGAACTCCGGCCGCCAGGCTCACACCCAGGAGCGACGAAGCTTTGCACCCCGCCACCTGATCCAGCAACTCCGCCACCGAACGCGGGCGCACCGCGACGATCAGCATCCCCGCTGACGCTACAGCCGACTTGATATCCCGCGCGATCTCGACCCCTGCTTTCCTCCGCAGCTGGCGCGTCTTCTCCGGATTGCGGTCGTAAACGACGATCCGCCGCCGATCTCCGGCCAGCCGCAGCCCAGCCGCCAGCGCACTGGTGATTCTCCCGCCACCAAGAAAAACGGTCGCTTTCATCAATCCGCCGCGCCTCCCCCATCCACCACCAGCGCGGCCCCGGTCATAAACGAGGAGTCATCCGACGCCAGAAACAGGACCGCCTTCGCAATCTCTTCCGCCGTCCCCACGCGCCCCAGAGGACGCTTCGCACACCCGGCGATGTAATCCTCCCACTTCTGCCCGCGCATCTTCGCGTCGGCGGGAAGCATTGGAGTCTCTACGTCCCCGGGACAAACGCAGTTCACTCGAATCCCCTGCGCTCCATGATCAATGGCCATCGCCTTGGTCATCAGCACCACGCCGCCCTTCGAAGCGCAATACGCCACCGCGTGATCGCCGCCAACGATGCCCCATCCCGAAGCGTTATTGATGATTACTCCGCCCCTTTGTGCAATCATCACCGGCAGTACGAACTTCGACATCAGAAACGTGCCCTTCAGGTTGATGTCAATCTGCTCGTCCCATTCCTTCTCCGAACATTCCATCGCCGTGTGCGGGTAAAAAACTCCAGCGTTATTAAACAGAATGTCGAGACGCCCGAACGCTTCAACCGTTTCCTCGACCGTGCGCCGGCAATCGCCCGCCGCGCTTACATCTGCGTGCAGAAAGATGCCGTCAGACCCAACCTCTTTGATGTGTTTCAGCACCGCCGCGCCGCGCTCCCGATTCCTGCCGGTAATCGCGACCTCCGCACCCTCTTTGGCGAACAGCAATGCCGTCGCCTCGCCGATGCCCGAAGTGCCGCCCGTAACAAGCGCAACCTTATTATTCAGACGCATGCTTTTTCCTTCCGGGGCTAAAGCCCGAGGGAGTTGGATCGCGTGACGCGGCCCTGAAGGGCCGCTCTTCCACGGTCGCGCCGAGATTTTCCTCGGCCGGTCAGGAGGTCGATGTTGTTTCTCGGCTCCTCGTGGTCGTTTTCCACTCTCAACGGCTCGCCAGGCCTCCCGCGGTCTCGCCGCCGTCCAACGTGTACACGTGCCCCGTCGCGAAGGCCGCCTCATCCGACGCCAGATACGCGAACAGTGCTGCAATCTCGTCTGGCGACGCGTGCCTTCCTAGCGGAATCTTTCCGTTTACCTCGGCCAGCATTGCCTCGGAATATTCCGCGCGCTGCATCGGGGTCAGCACGTATCCCGGGGCCACCGCGCATACCCGCACTTTTGGCGCCAGTTCCAACGCCATCGAACGAGTCAACTCGATCACTCCCGCCTTGGTGGCGTTGTAGTCCGCATAATAGGGATATCCCAGCACTCCATTGGTCGACGCGGTCTGCAGAATCACACCGTTGCCGCGCTCCCACATGTGGCGCGCTGCGGTCTGCGCCACGTAAAAGACGCCCGTCAGGTTCACGGCGATTACGCGATCCCACTCCTCCGGAGTGATGTCGAGGAATTTGTGCCGTATGCTGATGCCGGCGTTGTTGATCAGAATGTCCACGCCATCCATCAACCGGATCGCCTCGGCGAAGGCCGCCTCGACCTGCATGAGATCGGTGACGTCGGCGATGATCGCCTCGCCCAAGGCCGGCAGTTCATGCTTGATGCGCGCGCACGCCGCATCGTCGCGATCGAGCACGCACACCTGCGACCCTTCTTCCAGGAAGCGGGCAGCCGTGGCAGCGCCGATGCCGCTGGCTCCGCCGGTGATCAACACTCGTTTGTCTTTCAATCCGCGCATGGATTCTCCTCTGCTGGTGTGGAAACGGACGCATTCGTCCGTCCCGCCGAAGCGAAGCGAGGCGTGCCCACCACGATCAACTCCACAAATATGCCGAACTTGCTCGCCTACGGCTTCGCTCGACGGACGAATGCGTCCGTCGCCACATGGTTCATCTCAACATCCGGCCGCTCTTACCGCTATCGTGTGCGGCACCGCGCGCAACAGGGCCATCAACTCCGCATCGCACGGGCGGTTAATGTCGTAGATCGCATATCCCAGCGTGCCGCGAGTGTCGAGCACCTGCCGCTCGATGTTGATTCCGCGATCGCCCAGGATGTCGTTGATGGCGCGCAGAATGCCCGGCACATTGTGATGGATGTGCATCAGCCGGTACGATCCTTCCTCATATTCCAGATGGCACTGCGGCAGATTCACGCTCAGCGTCGAATCGCCACTGCGCAGGTAGTTGATCAGCTTCGCCGAAACAAACTGCCCGATATTCTGCTGCGCCTCTTCGGTCGAGCCTCCGACGTGTGGCGTCAGGATAACGTTCGGCTGTCCCTGCAGCACGCTGGCGAATCCCGCGCCACTTTCCGGCTCTTTCGGGAAGACGTCAATGGCTGCGCCCGCGATCTTGCCGGACCTCACGCACGCCGCCAGCGCATCATGATCGACTACGAAACCACGGCTCAGGTTAAGGAAACACGCGCCATCCTTCATTGCCGCGAATTCCTCCGCCCCAAACAGGTTGCGGTTCTGCGGCTTGCCGTCGACGTGCAGAGTCACGACGTCGGCGGTCTCGAGCAACTCACGGAATCCAAGGGCGCGCGCGTTGCCCCGCGCCAGCACATGCGAGACGTCGTAGAAGACGACGCGCATGCCCATGGCCTCGGCCAGATCGGACAGCTGCGAGCCGATCTTGCCATATCCCACAATGCCCAGCGTGAGCCCGCGGACCTCATGCGCGCCTGCGGCCGACTTGTTCCACACGCCGCCGTGCATCTCGGTCGACGCCTGGAAGGTGCGCCGGAGCAGCACGATGATCTCTCCCATGGCCAACTCCGCGACGGAGCGCGAATTGGAGTGGGGATCGTTGAACACGGCAACGCCGCGCTCGTTCGCGGTGGCGCGGTCAATCTTGTCGACCCCGATGCAGAACGCGCCCACGGCAACCAGCTTCTGCCCGGACTCAATCACGGCCTTGGAGACGGGAGTCTTCGAGCGCACGCCCAGAATCGCGGCTCCGCGAATCTTCTCGACGAGTTGCCGCTCTTCCAGCGCTTCCTGGTGTGACTCGACTTCGCATCCCGCGGCGCGAAACTGTTCCACCGCCACCGCGCTGATGTTCTCCAGCAACAGAACCTTCAAGTCCCCTCCATGGAGCCGGTTGGAAAACAGATGTCGATTGCCAATATCTTGCGTCAATGGACAAAACCTCGTGTCATTGCATGTCAGTACGCCAATGTCTCGTGTCAGTGATCGGAGTAGCCATATGGACGCTATTTTATCCGTCCAGGAGGCAATATCCGGCTTTGCTTCGCAAATCCTCCGATTGGGCCGGGTGTATGGGTCTAGGCTGTGGGATGGGACTCTGCCGTTCAGATACCACGGGCAAACAAAGAGCGTGGTCCGACATTGGCCCCGAGTTGCTGAGCCGTTTCGAGTGCTAGCTGTTTGTATTGGTGTAGCACGGTACTTGAGAAACCTGCCTTTTTTCCTAGGGTGTCTAGATTGACGACTTGCCCGTTTCTTGCTATTTCAGCGATTGCCCACCTGATCTTCCTGACTCGGTAGTCAGCCATCGTTTCCACATACTCATTGAGGATCGCTCGTGCCTTCGGGAGATCAGTGGAGAGTCGGAAATATTTTAGACATCCTGCACGGCATACAACGCGGTGCTTAGTGATCCGAATGGGAGCGTGAGACGTCGATTTCAACTCGCGCACAATGTGTATAAACTTTTCCGCCAGCTCTGAGTCCAACTGACCTCGGTCAAGCTGGCTGCCCCTTGGGCCCCTAGGCCACCCCCTGGGCCTCGGAGAGATGGTTTTCTCAAACCACTTCCGATCATGCAGCAGCGTGAATAGGTAAGTTCCTGATGCCTTCTTTCTAATTGTGTTGCGCGAAGCATTAGGATCGCTCGCAATGATATCCAGTATCCGTCGCCGATGTGCATTGCGTCGGTTTCTGGCAATAGTAGTCTTCCGCGCATCCTGAATTTCAGGTGAGTCGAGTTCAATCAAGCGAATCGTACACCGGCCTACTCCATGTTTTGTTGCCACCTTATCTTTCGGCATACCCCCACGGAGGTCGGACCGGATGTTTTCGAGTTTTTTTGGCCGAGTCTCCTGCCTTCCTGGATCAGAAGAGGTACGCGTATTTTCTGTCTTAGCGCCTCGGTCGCAATCCTTTCTTGCGATACACCAATTCGAGAGGCTACCGCGGCAACTTCGTAGGATTGCATCACAAGTAGCTGTGGCAATTCTTTTGTCCAGTCGGGATGGCGTTCCACATCGGCAGCTTTCAAATCGATCGGCCGCCGGCGGTGTTGATCACGAATTCTTTGGGCTGCTCTTTTCCATGAATCGTGAATACCTGGCGTATCGAGTTCGATGCGGTCAAGTTTCCCTGTCATTTACCCAATGTTTCTTCTTTATTTCAGTCTTTGGCATACCTGCCTGGAGGTCATAACGGATACCCTCGATTTTCTTTCGTCCGAGTTTCGCGAGTATTGCTGTTGTAAGAGGCACGCGTATCCCCTGCTCTCGTGCTTCTGCCGCCAACGTACCGTGGGAAACACCGACCAGCTTGGCTACACTCCAATGTTCAAAAGAATATCTCGCCAGAAGTCGAGGCAGGTTTGCTCGCCACTCGGCAACTCCGACTGTTGTTCCGCTAGGAGAGGTGCCCTCCGATACGCTCGACAGTGCCTCAAACGCAGCTACGGAACTTTTGAATAGGCCCACAACAAGAAGAAGGACAATCGCGGGCTTTCTCCGCTCTTCGTAGCTATGAAACAGCCCACGAATCCAAGCGCTTGGCCGACCATTTGTCCAAGCGGGATAGCCCAGCGAATCGAGTATATTCACACCGAATCTCTGCTCTAGGGCATTTGCAATGTCCGCATACGCAGGCTTCAATCCTCGGCAGAGTCCATCATTCAGCGCTTGCCGTCGAAGTTCAGCTAGTACGCAAGGACCGCGTGTGCCATCGACTGACACCATGTAAGCGCTTTCAGTAGCTAGCCATTTCAGGACGTCCGGATCTCCCGGCAGTTCTTCTACCACAGGTAATAGCATTTGTTCGCCAGCACAAAGACAACGACCAGGCATACTCAATCCACCGTGGGGTATGGGATAAGGCCCGCAGATCCGACAACCGTGCGACAATATGCGACCGTGTTTCCAGCACACGATGACACCAGGCAACTGGTGCTCTCGGCGAAAGTAAGAAAATCCAAGGGCTGCTTCATTTTCCGTCTTGCACTCGCTACAGAAACGGGGGTGCTTTGGTCCTGCCCCACACCGATACTGGGTTAACCCCAGCGCCATACCGACTTCGTGAGAGAAATCATTATTAGCAAGAGCCTGGACGGCTTTGTTTCGTCGCGTGGGTGAATCGAAGTATGTGTAGTATGGCATCGCGGTGTGGAGGCGAATGGAACGCTCCGTATTCGTCCACGGGTGGCCCGTTGGCAACGATGACGCCAATCTCTTCAAGTAGCCAGGCAAGGCGCCATAAAGCGAATCAATATCCCTTTGAGAGGTGAGTTCTGAAACGACATGCTTTTGGGGTATTCCGGATCTTTCTGCGCAGCGGCAGAATCGTGAGTAAATCGTCTCGCCTTCGGCAGGTGTTGGAAAAAAATGAAATCTCATGGCTCGGCGACTCGTCCTGTCAGTGACCTATGCCAAAATGCCAGGAAGTGCGAGGGATGAACCCGTTACATTGGCTGCTAGTTCCTCTGTCTTTTTGCCATGAGCCGAGTGGGCACCTTTCCTACGATGCGCGACGTCTATCCCTAGGCGATTCTCCTGAGCCCGAATCATGTCTTGTTTCATCTCATCTACGCGGTTGAGAACTGGGTCTTCTTTTAGCTGCGAGAAGGCTTTGCTGTAAAGGTCTTCATAGCGGCTGAGAAGTGTAGGCTTTTTCGAACGAAGCGCCTCGATGAGATCGCTCGCTTCGCCCAAAAGGTCAATGGAGCTGAAGTCGTTTATGGGGCGATAGGCTACTGTGAATGGCTGGACGGTTGGCCTCAGGTCGATTCAGAACTGGTGAGACATCGCGCGGCAATCATCGATCGCTTTCAGCCGTGACGTTGCTGCTAACTGGACATCCGGCCAACCCGATCCTCAAAAAGTGGCAGTCCCTGAATCGGAGTCTCGACCGTACATCCGACCTCCGCCTTGCAGGCTCTTGAACGCCCCCATGAGCTGGACGGGCGGGAACGCGATGTAGGAAATTTGGCCAATGAATAAACCGTCCGACGCCGATCTCAGCCTTCTCCGACCAGCGCCGGACGAAATCCACGACTTGGTCCCGCACGTCATGCGGCACCCAGTTGCCGGTCAGAGTTCCCCAAGACTTTTTTTTAGCGCGATGTGCTCAGCCATCAACTCAGCCAAGACCTCGTCCTTGGTCCGATTGAGTTGCGGCCGCGACGAGTGCCTGTTGTATAGATTGGCTTTCTCCTTGCACGTCTCCCGCTGCTGTTTTGTCAGGCACCCTATTACCCTTTTCTACATTCGGCCCGAATAACTCAACGTGTCGACTACAAGAATCCTTATCCCGCACGCCTGGACGTAGCAGCTGTTGTTATCGAAGTCCTCGTCGATAAGCTGGTGTCAATCTTCTCTTCGAGTTCGCCTTGACACCGGAGGCAGAATTGCGTCCACGGCAATGCTTGCAACCGCTGATCCTGAATTTCGCCGCCGCACCCCACGCACATTCCGAAGGACCCATCAGCGATTCTCTTGAGAGCCGCTTCAATCAAGCGCAAAACCGTTCTTCGCTGGCTGCTCCGCTCGAACAACGACTCCTTTGACAGACTGATGACGCTCCGGTCGGCGCTATCTTGTGTTGCCTCTGCATCCAGAGACTGTACTTCCTGGTCTAGACGGCGCAAGAACTGCCGGGTCTCATGGCGCTGGAATTCAAGCTTTTGTCTTAGCCGTTCAACATCTCCCTGCTTCATTGGTTTTTCCTCACTTTACGAATCTTCCTCATCCGACTTTTCTTGACTCTGTTCAAGCGGGCAAGAATCCTGGCCGTGGATGATGGGTCGAACATCGGCACCCCAAGAGTCGCATCGATTCAGCAAGTGCACCTACGCATCGAGATCTTGAAAGGCCCAGTCCGGCCTTTCAGCGTTTCGGAGATAGGAATCGAAGAATCGAAGCAGGAAGGGCGTCTGACTCCCTACCCCCGTAAACAGAAGAACCGGAACTTCAGGCTTGATACGTTTCATTTCAGCGCGAACCGAGCTGCCAGTCGCATCCGGCAGGTCGTACTCCAAGAGCACACCATGGATGGGCTGTTTCATAAGAATCGAGAGGCCCTGACTTCCGGTGGTTGCAGACAAAACCTCGTAGCCAGCCGTCTCCAGCATGTATTTCAGGGCATCGAGATACTCGATATGGTTCTCCACGCAAAGAACTCTGACGTTATTCATTGGTTTTCTCCTGGCCTGCGTAGCTTGTCGGGTGCGGGTTTTTCATTGCGGCGTATCTCAGCCGATCGATTTCTTTCTCTGAAATCGGCTTCCTTCGCAGCAGTATTTCTCGAAGTGTCCATTCGATGCGATCGACGCTCTCGGAAATGACTCGAACGCACTCCTGGTTTTGGATCGAATCCGTTGTTAGAGAAATGGCGCCTAGAGCGTTCCGAATGTGGTGATTCATTTCGGAGATCACTTGCATCCTGAGCATCGCAGCTTCCTGTCGCTGGTTGGCTCCGTCCATGAATCCGGCAGTTAGCCCTGCGACGACGACGGCCGACACACCTTCGGCCAACAGTCGCTCCCAGTGTCGTCCGAGATCTGCAACCATGAAGCGATGCATGAGTTCGGTCACAAGAAAGGACGCGAGCCCAACCGCCACGGACACGGCTATTACACGAGGAGTCATTCCCCAAGCCACAGCAGTTCGGATTTTAGGTCGGTCGAAATGAGCCACCTGAACCTCCAACTTCCGGCACAGCCACGTCCGCCGCAGCGCCATCAGTGTTGCCGCGCGCTGCATTCAGACAACGCGATCCGAATCTAGGCGAATACTACACGCGCTCTTTTATCTCAACACATGACAGCATTAAGAAATCCTGAAGTATTTCTGAACTTTTCATTTCGGCGGGCTGCACTGCTAGCGACCTGCTGTAAAGTGTGAGTCATGTTTGGCGCAGAGAATACTTACGCAAAAGGAGCGCTCGACATTCTGGTTGTCGAAGACGAGCACAAACTGGCGAACGCAATTGCCGAGGGGCTCCTTCGCAACGGCTATCAAGTCAGAGTCGCCTATTCTGGGGAATCAGCGCTCGAGCAATTACGTGATCACAACTTCGACCTGATTCTCTTGGACATCATGCTGCCGCGGATGGGTGGTCTTGAGACTCTGCGTGAACTGCGTCGCGACGGATTCAAAATGCCGGTATTAGCCCTCACATCTAAGGGCTCAGTTGACGACCGTGTACGGGGACTAGATGCTGGCGCAGACGATTATCTCGTCAAGCCTTTTGCTTTCCCCGAGCTGCTGGCCCGCGTGCGCGCACTTCATCGGAGAGCCACTCCCGCGGCTGCCTCGGTGTTGCAGTTGGCGGATCTAAGAATGGATGTCAGCGGGCGAATAGCAACGCGAGGTGATCGGGTAATCGACCTCACAGGACGGGAATTCGATTTGCTCGAATATCTCTTGCTCAATAGTGGATCAGTTGTTTCTCGGGAGATGGTCGCCCGTGACGTATGGAAGACAACCCTGCGCTACACTTCGATGGACAACGTGATTGACGTGCACATTGCCCGCATCCGCCGGAAGATCGATGATCCTTGGCCGGTCAAGCTCCTGCACACGGTTCGTGGCGTAGGCTTTGTTATGCGGATGGAGGACACGAAGAAGTGACCATCCGGATTAGTAATATCAGAAGCCGCCTCACGCTCTGGTATGTTGTCATTTTCGGGCTCTTGTTTGCCGCCTACATTTGCAGTGCGTGTTTTCTTCAATTTTGGCAGTTGAAGCAGCAGCTTTACCATGCCGAAGTGCAGGACATGGAGACCGTCCAGGGTCTCCTATACTTCACCGCAGACGGACAACTCTCGTTGCATGAGGAGTACTTCAATCGTCCTGAATCAAGACGGTTGCTCGACCGGCTTTTGGAGGTTCTTGATTCAAATGGGCACGTGCTTTTCCGCAATCGCAAGCTCGATGGAAACACACTAGGCGACCGGCTTCTACCCGATGAAGGCGTGAATGGTTTTACTCCGCGGAGCCTCCGCCTCGCTGACGGAACGCCGGTTTTAGTTATCAGTCATGTTCATGTTCTCCAGGAAACCCCAGTTCTGATCCGCTTGGCGTACAGTACGGAGCCACTGAGGCTCCAATCGCTTCAGTTGCTTGGCCTACTTACTCTTGTTCTACCGATCGCTCTGATCGCTGCCGGTTTTGCGGGCTACCGTTTCGTCATCAGGGTTCTTGACCCTCTCGAACAGATGGCCAGGCTTACCGAGCGCATTACTGTGCGCCGTCTCAATGAGCGCATCCCGGTCAAAAATCCCGAGGACGAACTCGGTCACATGGGGCTTGTCCTCAACGGACTCCTTGTGCGCCTGCAGGAATCCTTTGAAAAGCTGCAGCGTTTCACGTCTGACGTCTCGCACGAACTCAGGACGCCGTTGGCAGCCATGCGCAGTGTTGGAGAAGTGGGCCTGCAGGAGGAGCACGATGCCGAGAAATATCGCGACATCATCGGAAGCATGCTGGAGGAAGTCGCCAAACTCACTGCCATGATCGACACCCTACTCACGATCGCACACGCTGACTCAGGAGCGATCCAACTGCAACAAACCACTTTCGCTCTTATGGACCTCGTGCAAGAGGGGGTCGCGGTCGTGGGTGTCCTGGCAGAAGATAAGAAACAGACCCTTTCAGTGACAGGCGACCAAGGAGCCCTAGTCCACGCCGATCGCGCCTTTCTGCGCATGGCCCTTGTCAACCTCCTCGACAATGCGGTGAAGTATTCCCCAACTGGCAGTAGCATTCATGTTTCTTTGCATATTGTCGGATCGGACACCGGGCCTGCGCAGTTTGTGGAACTCGCCATCCAGGATGAAGGGCCCGGAATTCCCGAGTTTGCCCAACAGCGAGTCTTTGACCGCTTCTACCGGTTGGACGAAGCCCGTTCGCGTGACTCAGGCGGCTTCGGGCTCGGATTGCCCATAGCTAAATGGGCAGTTGAAGCCCATGGAGGCACCATTACCGTGAAAACCTCTTTCCCCACTGGAGCGATCTTTCGTATCCAACTACCGGTCGCTACAGCGATAAGCGCTTGATCACCTCAATTCAGCATCCCAGGCCTCATTTCTTTCAGGAGTCTCAGATCTGTCAAGCGACGTTGTTGAAGCTTTCGTGATGCTCTGGGAAACATGAAGCCCGACAAGCCGTCCGAGTAGAAGCATCAGGTACATAACTCCAAGTACGCCTTCGATCATACTAAGGCAGCGTGTAGTGCGATGAGGGTCTATATTACGGCGTTCATGTTCGGGGGATAGCGACCGTTCCGATCGCCACCTCGCCTGCGCGCGGTTGTGGTTCGACCATCTCACTTCGGAACTGTTCGTACCCTTCCGCGAAATAACAAATCATGCCGTCAAAAAACACGTTGACGAACCGGGTGAGCTCGAGTTCTGCCTGAAGGTCCATCGGAGCGGTATGAAACGCATGTTTTCCCACGAAGTCCCAAAGGTGGTCTTTTATCACAACCACTGCCCAGCACAGATCAGGCAGGGAAACGTGTTGGCTGGCATGCTGCTTCCCCAGCCTTCGATAGCGCTCCTCCACGTTGCTGCAATCCCCTTTTGTTACCAGCCACCCATGAAACTGCCTCAGCATTTCTTGAATCCGATTTCGTAACTCCGGCGCTGCGACTTGCTGTAGGCCGCGGGTTCGAGAGGAATTATGCAGCTTCTCGACAAGCTCATCGGTCAGCTCGCTTGAATGTTGCTCGATCAAACGCGTGAGTTTCAAAGAAATCATGCCTTTGTACTCCTGTCTGGCAGCCCCTCCGGCCCTCGCAGCATGTTCGCTCCCTTTTGGATTCGCAGCAGGAACAGAGCATGGAAAGCATAGAGAACATCCACCGGGTAGTGACTGAGTTGGTGAGAACCGGCTGCACTGAGCTAGAGGATCGTAATTTCCTTCACACGTTCCACCCCGGCTCAGTGCCGTACTTCTTTAGCGATCGTTCGTTCGCTTACTGGAGGTTGGTTTTGGTCAGGTGATATCTTGCCGATTGTTTGTCGTGTTACTTTACATGACGTGGTGAATCCCCATGACACGTCCATCTCACCACGAAATTGACTTGAGGAATCCTGAAGTTTTTCTGAACTTTCGGGTTTTTGCGAGGAGAGTATCTCGCCAGCCTCATCTAATCGACTAAGAAGTTTTATGGAGGTGAGATATGAAAGCGCCAAGGTTGAAGGTAGGATCGCCGAAAGAATGGCTCCTCGGCTTCTTCCTGGCCGCGATTCTATCGGCACCGTCGTGGGGTAGCGAGACGAGCGCACGATCAGCGGTACCAGGAACCGTCAATTATGTTGAAGGCCAAGTCTCGGTCGGCAGTGAGGCTCTCAACTCGAAGTCAATCGGTAATGTGGAGTTGCAGCAGGGCGAATCGTTGGTTACGGAGAAAGGCAAGGCTGAGGTCTTGTTGACACCCGGTGTCTTCTTGCGAATCGGGAACAACGGTTCGGTAAAGATGATTTCGGCCAGCCTCACCGACACAGAGGTTGAAGTAGACCAAGGTCACGCGATGATAGAAGTGGCCGAGATCCATCCGGAAAACAGCCTTCGCGTTGACGAGGATGGCACAGCCACGCAGCTGTTAAAGACCGGGCTATATGACTTTAATCGGAACCAAAGAGAGCTGCGAGTATTCGACGGCAAGGCGTTTGTGGAGAGCGGCCGTGAACATGTCGATGTAAAAGGCGGCCGTGAAGTTACACTTGCCAGCAACGATCTGTCGAAGGCGAGGAAATTTGACAAGAAGTCGTACGAGGAGGGCGATCTATTTCGCTGGAGTAGTCTGCGGTCAGGATACCTAGCCGAAGCCAACGTGGATGCGGCTGGCATGTATGCGGTGAACGGATGGGGCGGTCCTGGCTGGTGGGGAGCCGATTGGTATTGGGACCCCTGGTTTGACGCTTTCACTTTCCTTCCGGGGGACGGGATTTTCTATAGCCCCTTCGGCTGGGGTTTTTATTCTCCGTGGTGCGTATATCAGGCTCCGTTCTTCGGATACGGATATGGTTTCGGGCGCTACGGATACGTACACAACTACCATCACTTCAGTACCGACGCCCGCAACTGGGGATACGGTTCTCATTACGTAGCAGGGCGCAGTTACGCCCACGGAATCTATCACGGACCGGGATCGACAGGACGTGGGTTCCATTCCGGACCGAGTATGGCTAGCTCAATGCGGGGCTTCGGAAGATTCGGTGGTGGAGGGTTTCACAGCGGCGGCGGGTTTCACGGAGGCGGGTTCCATGGAGGTGGTGGCTTTCACGGAGGCGGTGGCGGGTTCCACGGCGGAGGAGGTGGCGGCGGCTTTCACGGGGGTGGAGGCGGGTTTCATGGTCGGTGACCGGTAACGATCTGGGACTTGTCAGTCGGACTTGCAGGCAATCGCCGTGGGGAGACTCGCGCGGCTTCGTGTCGGTGCATGGGCAGACGCTGACGAGAACGTGGCGAGCCTGTCCACCGCGACGTAGACACGCAGTGTGGACCCGCGCAGCTTCTGGAGTTCACGGTCGGCGGAAACTTCTTTCAGGCTATACATCCAATCGATGATATGGTGTGCAACCCAAGAATCTTTTCTGCGCATCCATCTTTCAGAGTGCTCGTTTCGTTCGACCTGACGTCTCACGATCAATGATGGGTGCTACTGCCTCATAAAAAGCTTCTATAAGGAGGAAACATAAAAATGAAACATCCGAAGGTCCTGGCACTTCTCTCGACGTTAGCTCTGCTATTTCCTTTTTGCGCGTTCGGACGGGATAAGAATCAACACTCCGTAAATATCGGTGATACTGTGCGAGTGGGCAGCACCCAGCTGAAACCCGGCAACTACAAAGTGGAGTGGCAAGGAACCGGCCCGGCGGTACAAGTCCGCTTTCTCAAGGACGGTAAGACGGTCGCCACTGCGCCAGCGACGCTGCAGAGTAACGACAAGCAGGTGACCCAGGATGACGTCGTAGTTGACAGAACAAGTGCTAACACGAAGGCGCTTGAAGAGATTGATTTCGCTCACCAGAAAGAAGCGCTAGTGTTCGCACAGGGTGGAATGTGATCCCTTGAAACGTACGTCTCGTAACAGATATTTCGCCAAGCAGACTCGTTCGACACTTTCGGTTGCAGCTTGAAATGTTTGGAGCCGTTCCGGTAAGACACTCGCGTTGCGACAGTCCACCTTTAAACGCACCAAGGATTAGTATTGGGGCTTGAAAGCGTGAAGCATTTGCTCTCTACGAGCCATCTCCTTGATCGCAAGCGCAGGCTCACACAGTGCCAGAGCGTTCTCGTGTCGATTGGCATTCTTGTGCTGTTGATCGTGCGATTCGATCCGCCACATTTTGGAACTTCTTCAACGGTCCACGCCAGTTTCCAGAGCGCGCAAGCTCAGGACAAGAAGCAATGCTTTGAGTGCGATGGAATAGACTGGGCCCCGCCAACTCGAGCGTTTGAATCGATCCCACCGAGCGCGAGTTCTTCTCACCTCAACCTCTTATCTTACGTCCGTCCACAACAAGAGCTGGACGGTAGCTATCACAATCGGCCTCCTCCGCTCGGTTAGGTTCGATCTTCACTCATCGATCGCGAAGATATGGCAGATCCCGGAGAAGGCCAACCAGCCTGCGCCGCGCGCTGCTGCGTTCGAATTCATATTTTCGACAAAGGTCGCTCAACAACGCGGCCTAATCGCGCCTGAACAGATACTTTTTCTTAATTACAGCTACAGCTTCACCAAAAGGAGGTTCAGATATGATTTCCACGAAGATCTCTCTTCTCATCTCGGTGCTACTGTGCTCCTTACTGTCGATCCCGGCTACCGGCCAGTCCCTTACGAGCGGCGACCTTGCAGGTGTCATCAAAGACCCGAGCGGCGCCGTGCTGCCCAATGCCACCGTGACCCTTAAGAACAATGAAACCGGCGCCACCGAATCACAAAAGAGCAGCACGTCCGGAACCTATCGCTTCTCCCTCTTGAATCCTGGTAGCTATACCGTATCTGCAACCGCTACAGGATTCCGGACCAGCACGCAATCTGTCACAGTTGAGGTCGGCCAAGCGACCACCGCCGTCTTGCAACTCGCAGTGGCTAGCGCCAGCACGACAGTGGAAGTCACTACCGGCGGCAACTTGGTTCAGACGGAAAACGCAGAGGTTTCCGCCGATGTAACCGCGGAAGAGATCGCGAATATTCCGAACCCAGGTAACGATCTCAGCTACTTCGTTCAGACCGCACCTGGTGCGACGATGAACACTCAGGCAGGTTACGGCAATAGCGCGACCTACGGAATCTCCGGTACCTCTAACCTGTTCACAGTTGACGGAATGAATGAGAACGATCCGTTCCTGAATTTGAACAACTCTGGAGCCACCAATCTGATGTTGGGTGCAAACGACGTACGGGAAGCAACCGTGGTCAACAATGGGTATTCAGGGCAGTACGGGGAGTTAGCAGGGGCCAACGTTAACTACGTGACCAAGTCCGGCAGCAATAAGTTTCACGGCAACGCGGAGTACTTCTGGAACGGCCGCGTTATGAACGCCAACGACTGGTTCAACAACCACACCGACACTCCGCGTCCCTTTGACAATGCCAACCAGTGGGCCGCCTCCGTCGGAGGCCCGATCATCAAAAACAAGACATTCTTTTTTGTCGACACGGAAGGCTTGCGCTTGCTGATCCCCACCGTCGGACCAGTAAACGTCCCCAGTCCAGCAGTCGAGTCAGCAACCCTGGCGAACCTGACATCGACGGGCAACGCGGCTGAGATCCCCTTCTACAACCAGATTTTCTCAATCTACAACGGCGCTTCCGGCTACAGTCGTGCGGCCCAACGTTTTGCCGAACGGCGGCTGCGACGGCGGCGTTACATTGGCAGGAGGCGCGCCCTGTGCTCAGCAGTTCCAGGCCTCTCTCAGTAACCTGACCGACGAATGGTTGCTGACCACACGCGTCGATCAGATTATTGGGAACAACGATCGGGCCTTCGTTCACTTTCGCACCGACCACGGATTACAGGCCAGCTTTACCGATCCGTTGACCCCGATTCTCAACGCCCAGAGTCAGCAGCCTCAATACGAAGGGCAGTTTCAGGAAAACCATACTGTTGGGGCTTCCGCCATAAACCAGTTCATCCTCACAGGATCTTGGTACAGTGCGATTTTTGCGCCGCCAAGCTTAAATGCGGCGACCGCGCTGGCGCCCTATCAACTGTCCTTTGCTGGGGGCGAGTTTGCCACTCCTGGTGGCCTCTTTTACCCCACGTGGCCCCAGGGGAGGAACGTCACCCAGTATCAGATCTCGGATGACTACGCCTGGCAGAAGGGCAACCACTCCCTCAAGTTCGGCGTCAGCTTCCGCCGCAACGACATCACCGACTACACGCCCGGCGGTTTTGACGCAACCATTCCGGTCGCGATTTTCAATTCCCTTGGCAGCTTCTTCAACGGCACCGCCGACACGTTCGAGCAAGCCTTCGCCACTCGCCCCACCGAACCGATTGCGCTCTACAGTCTCGGCTTCTATGCCCAGGACGAGTGGGCCATCCGGTCGAACTTGAAGCTGACGCTCTCGCTGCGCGCCGAGCACAATTCCGATCCGGTTTGTCAGACGGACTGCTTTGCGCGCCTGAGCAACTCGTTCTTCGATATTTCACACGATCCCACCCAGCCCTATAATCAAGCAATTCAGACGGGCCTCAATCAAGCGCTGCCCAACTACCAGAGCATCGCCTGGGAACCCCGTGTTGGCTTTGCGTGGCAGCCCTTGGGTGCTGGCAGTACTGTGATTCGCGGTGGCATTGGCATTTTCGCCGACGTCTTTCCTGGAACCATCGCGACCGCTTTCGACACGAACTCTCCACTGAAGAACACTTTTGTGGCATCCGGCTTGCAACTTGCTCCAGGCCTCCCCGGCAGCGCACAAACCGCCACAACCGCTTCCAATGCAGCATTTCTCGCAGGCTTCAATTCGGGACTCAACATTGGCCAGATCGAGGCTGCCACAGGTGGCGCCCTCTTCAGCCCGCCGACCTTCGCGAATGCCGCAAACAGCATCCACTATCCGACCTATCAGGAATGGAATCTCGAAGTCCAGCAACCGCTGGGTTCGAAGATGTCCTTCTCGTTCAACTATGTGGGAAATCACGGAACCTACCTCGCATTGGTGAATCCTGCAATGAATGCTTACTGCAACGCTGCTCCGGTCCCTTACGATCCAGCCAGTGCGAGTCCTTGCCTGGGAGCGTTGGGAGTATCTTCGTTCACGGGACTACCAGCGACTCCGGTGGATCCTCGCTTCTCAACGGTGAGCGAGGCGTCGAATCCAGGCGTGTCGAATTACAATGGGCTCACCGCCGAATTTACGCGTCGCGTGTCCAGGTCTCTGCAACTAAAGGCTAGCTATACGTGGAGCCATGCGCTCGACGACATCTCCAACGGTGGTTTTCTGCCATTCAACTTCGACACCAACACCAGTGTCCTAGCTCCACAGGATCCCTACAACCTCCGGGCCTACAACTACGGCAATGCCGACTACGACACCCGGCATCAATTCAATCTCACTTACGTCTATAACACCCCTCAACTGCATGGATTGTGGGGTGTCTTGGCAGACTGGACGATCTCCGGAACCGTCTTTGCACGCTCCGGCCTTCCCTTCACTTGTCATTGACGGAGCGTCTACTGCCGCCCTCGGCGCCTACAACTACGGGCCGGCACTCGGCCTAAGCTTGTTTGCCGATTCTTCGGTGGGGCCATTGTCATGCGGTTCTTCAGCGACGACCACGCCCTGCATGACCTCCTCCGAGTTCACATCGCCGATTGGTCCAGGTGGAATTGCAACTTTCGGTAACCAGCGCCGCAACCAGGTGTACGGCCCAACCTTCTTCGATACCGATATGAGTCTGATGAAGAACTTCCGCATCCCTCACTGGGAAGGAGCAAAGTTTGAGATCGGAGCGCAAGCCTTCAATCTCCTGAACCATCCCAACTTCGATCAGCCGATTAACGACATTGCGAACTCAGAGTTCGGCAGTATCGTCCGCACCGTGGGTCCGCCCACCAGCCTCTTCGGCTCCTTTCTGGGCGGCGACGCCTCACCGCGCGCCCTCCAGATCAAACTGCAACTCACGTTCTAGCTTAGCTAGGTCCGCCAAAATATTGTGAGCGGTCTGGTTTCCCAGACCGCTCGCTTTCTGGTGGCCCTGATTGAAATATTCTGCAATTCGCAGTGAACGCCTTCTCCGGATTGTGAGTAAGGCATTACCTCCTTGTCGAAAGCTTGCCCGAGGCAAGATCCAGAGGGTCAGTTAACTCATCCCGTTTCTTGTCGCGGGCGAACTCCGTCTCATGTCTGGCCGAATAGAGGAATTCGTGCCCCGTCAAACGCCCGGGGTAATACCACTTCAGTAGTGCTTCAGGCTTTTGATGTTGGCGCTCGGCAAATTCGATCTCAGTGTCATTGGTTGCCTTCTGGCGGTAAGCCGGCACAGCCAGCAGCGTGGCATCGATCTTCGACCAATCCGCACTGAAGATCTGCACAACATTGCGGTCACCACCTTGACTGTCTTGCAGGACGAACCAGTAGGGCCCGGCAGGCAGGACACCTCCGGGAATCTCTATCGGCTGGCTGAACTCCAGTTTCGTCATCTGATTCCAATCATCAGCCCGAGCAGCTGGCAGAAGCGCCGCACAAGCAAGTATGAAACAGCAAATAATCGCTGATACGTTGCGAATGGTCATTGTTGGTCTCCTCACTGCATTCTTTTCTTTTTTCGGATCTCGATAAGTAGAGATGAGGTCGTAATCAAGCGCGTTGCTGGGTTCTCCCGCAAAACCCGAAAGTTCAGAAAAACTTCAGGATTCCTCAAGTCAATTTCGTGGTGAGATGGAAGTGTTGTAGCAACCGCCACGACATGTGAAGAAACACGACAGACAGACGCAAGATTGCATGACCATAACCAATGTCCACAACCATCGTCCAGCAAGAGTGTGCGAACGGAGATCGCTAGGAAGTACGGACAGTGAGCCGAGACGGAACTTGTGAAGGAACGTTGGTAACCGACAGAGAGGACAATCCGAATGGCTACTGCATCGTTGTTAACTGAAGAGGAGCTCGATGCTCTGCGCCAGTTCGATACCTGCATGATTGCGAACGCCATTGAGAAATTCACTGTCAGAACGCGTAATACCGGGTTCACCAACGGCAATGGTTGATGCATGTTCGCCGACGCACCTCCTTTAGTGGGATATGCAGTCACTGGCCGCCTAAGCAGCGGTGACCCTCCCGTTGCAGGAGCTTTCTTTCGGGACCGGGGAGACCTTTGGACCCGCATTCTTGAAACTCCGGCGCCCCGAATCTTGGTGCTCGAAGACATGGATGAAAAATCGGGGCGCGGAGCGTTTGTCGGCGATGTGCATGCGGCGATCCTTAACGCTTTGGGCTGTGCAGAACAAGAGGTGATCGAGTTTTGCCGATCTAAAAGTGTCTGCGTCGCGAGGCCGAGTGATCTCACAAAGAAGAACACCTTAGATGGCGAGATATGCGAGATACCGTAGAAGTTTCACGGTGATGCTCGCACTAACCCAACATTCAGTCAGGAGGTGCCATTTGACTGGCATTGGGACAAAAGCGCGCGCTAAGGTTCCGCACATCGGACGGCTGGCTCAGACGTTAGGGCTTGCACTCGTCCTCACGGACTGCGGGACTGGAACCCAACCAATCAGCATTGCCGGAAATTGGACTGGAACCCTGACCGACTCTTTAGGACGTGCGGGGACCGCAACCCTTTACTTGACCGACGACATGCATGACGTCCTGCATGGCACATTCTCCTACAGTGCCGGTAATTGCAGTGTCGATCTCAAACCGCTCATTGGAAAAATCGCTGCAATGCAAATGTCACTTTCTCAAGTGCCTGCGGATCCGGTCGCGACCAGCCTGGAGCTCACAGTCGATTCAACCGACCAACACCTCAAGGGCACGTATAGCGAGGCCAGCGGAGTTTGTGACTCGAGCGGCACGATCAGTCTTACCAAGGAGTAGCTTCTACCAAGCAGTAGAGTGTTCGGCAAACGTTCCCTTAAACGATTAGGTAAGAGTTGCTGGTCATCCGGGATGCATTCCCGTAAGTCGACTTGTCGTTGCTAATCCGGCCTCGACTGACGGCGCTGACAAGCTGCGAACGTCCTGTACAGGCTAGCCAAAGGGCTATCACGGTCGGGTTCGCAGCAAACATCAAAGGGCTGCACAGCAATAGGAGGAGACTGCCGTCGAGCAGAAAACCACGTAAACTTAATGGATCCCACCAAGACAGCAAACGCCAAACCTCCTGAAATCTACTCTGCGTCGGTTGCCGACACGCTCGCGGAGCTCCAGGTCAATCCCGGCACTGGACTCACGCAAGCGGAGGTGGATGTCAGACGGAAGGAGCACGGCTACAACGAAGTGGCCGAAAAGAAACAGCGCCCAGTCCTGAGATTCCTCGGGAAATTCTCGGGAATCTCGGCATGGATGCTCGAGCTAATCATGATGCTGTCGGCAGTGCTCAGGAAATACTCCGATCTTGTTGTGGTGGGAGCGCTGCTGGTAGCGAATGCCGTGGTGAGCTTTATGCAGGAGCGCCGAGCCGCCGGTGTCGTTGAGGCACTACGAAAACGATTGCAGGTGAGTGCGCGCGTGCTCCGAGAGGGGGTCTGGAATGTAATTTCCGCTCGGGAGTTGGTTCCCGGCGACATCGTTCGTGTGCGACCCGGTGACATTATCCCGGCGGACTTGAAACTCCTCACCGGAGCGTTGACCGTTGATCAATCGGCGCTCACCGGCGAATCGAAAGACGTAGACAAAGCGTCCGCTGCAGTGCTCTCCTCAGGATCCGTTGTCCGGCGGGGCGAAGGCAACGGCGTGGTGATGTTGACCGGCGCGAACACGTACTTTGGGCGTACGACGGAACTTGCGCAGGAGGCGAGTCCGAAACTTCACATCGAGGCGGTCGTCGCTAACGTCGTCCGCTGGCTCTTCGTCATTGTTGGCACATTGCTATGTGTTGTGGTCTTGCTTTCGCTGATTCGCGGCTTACCGCTGCTTGAGATTGTTCCGCTCATGCTCGTTCTCTTGATGAGCGCGGTGCCTGTCGCCCTTCCAGTCATGTTCACCGTTAGTATGGCCCTCGGGTCGAGGGAACTGGCGAAGCGCGGGGTTCTGGCCACTCGGCTTAGTGCCTCGGAGGACGCCGCAACGATGGATGTCCTCTGTGCGGACAAGACGGGGACAATCACAATAAACCAACTCGCTGTCGCCGGCGTAATCCCGCTAGAGCACGCGACGGAAGCTGACGTGCTTTTCGCCGGAGCGCTCGCGTCGCAGGAAGCCAACCAGGATCCGATTGACCTTGCATTTCTGGCCGTGGCAAAGCAGCGGCACATCTTCGACAACCTTCCCAAAGTGACGCCCGTTTCGTTCGCACCGTTCGATGCGAAAAACCGGCGGACCGAAGCCGTGGTTCAGCAGAACGGCCAGCGGCTACGCGTGATGAAAGGTGCGATGCGCACCGTCGCCGAGGTCTGCGGACTCCAGCCCCCGGCGATCGAGACGTTGGAGGCGCGCGTCAGCGAGGCCGCTGCGAAGGGTTACCGGACTCTTGCGGTAGCACGTGGCCCAGAAACAGGGACCCCGGCATTGCTCGGGTTAGTGTCGCTGTATGACTCGCCACGGCCGGATGCAAAGCTACTGATCGCTGAACTCCAAGGCTTAGGTGTTCCCGTAAAGATGCTCACCGGTGACGCACTGCCGGTGGCGCGGGAGATCGGGCAAGAAGTTGGCTTACACAACCTCCGGCGTGTTGCGGACCTGAAAGCCGCGGGCGCTCCGGCCAGCAACAAGGCGATGGACTTGCTGGCGGGTGCCGATGGTTTTGCTGAGGTGTATCCGGAAGACAAATACATCGTTGTGAAGCACCTGCAGGCAGCAGGGCATGTGACTGGCATGACAGGTGATGGGGTCAATGATGCGCCCGCCCTTCGCCAGGCCGAAGTGGGAATCGCGGTCAGCACCGCGACGGATGTGGCCAAGACTGCTGCTAGCGTCGTCCTGACCGCACCGGGGTTGACGAATATCGTGGCGTTGGTCGAACAGGGGCGGACAATTTATCAACGCATTCTGACGTGGATTATCAACAAGATCAGCAGAACGATCCTGAAGGCAGGCTTCGTAGCCATCGCGTTCGTCGTAACTGGTAAGTTCGTAATCTCCGCTCTTGCGATGCTCCTGCTGGTCTTCATGACGGACTTCGCGAAGATCTCCCTTGCCACCGACAATGTCCGCCTATCCAGAAAGCCGGAAACATGGAACATCGGCGGTTTCATCACTGTATCTGTGGTGCTGGGCATCGCGATGGTTGCGGAAACGCTTCTACTTCTGTGGGTCGGCTGGTCGCATTTCGATTTAGCGACCGACAACGGAGCCCTCTCCACCTTCAGCTTCCTAATGTTGCTCTACTTTGCTGTGTTCTCCGTCGTGTCCGCGCGAGAGCGCAGCTGGTTCTGGGCGACGATGCCCAGCAAGACCTTGCTGTTGGCCCTCTCGGCCGATGTGCTCACTGGAACCGTCCTGACGTTTGTGAGTCTTCTGGGATTCAGCCCATTACCTTGGTGGCAGACGCTCACGATTTTCGCTTATGCGATGGTCGCGTGCCTCGGCGCCAACGATGCCGTCAAGGTCACGATGATCAACTGGCTGGTTCCTAGCGCCGTGGCTGAATAGCCGAATGTTGATCCCGGTGACCGCCAAGCGCGCCCATGCCAGAAGTCTTAGTGCTGTATCTGAAGCGCCCACGAGTGAAGATCTATCGTTCCGCTGCGCTGTGAAGGGGCGCTTCAGATACAGCGACTTGAAGGAAGCCGCCCCGAGGACTATGGGATTTGTATCTGGATGAGCTGGTTTCGATCGTTTGTGAGCTGGCCGTTGCGGTCGGAGCGCTTGGGTTTCAGTAGCGGGTCGCGGAGAGAATGGTCATGGGGCGGCGCATCGGAGAGTCTGAATCGCACCCCCAGACTGCATTCTGACAGGTGCGAGACAGAGAACCAGTGTGCCCGCCGAAGCACGAGCGAGATGCGAGGCTGGAGATGTGGATTCATGCGGCGCACCGGCTGAGATGAGGCGGAGACCGGAGGAGCAGTTGCGCAGCAGAGAGGTGCTCGACAACCTGCATGGTTCCGCCGCAAAGCGGACATTGCCACAGCGAGGGAATGGGAAACGCTACCGGCGCGGCGGCGCCTGCGGCTGGCGGATCAAATGGTTGGAGCAAGCGGGAACAGAGTAGAAGAAGTTCTGCCCGCTGCCGATTGGCGAGGAAGCCGAAGTTGCGGATGCGCATAAAGCCGCACGGCAGCAGGTGTAGGAGGAAGCGGCGCAGGAACTCTTCAACCGGGAGAGTCATGAGCCGCTTCTTGTTGCCATGGGCGGAGTCGCGCCAGCGGAAGGTGACGTGGCCGTTGGCAAGAGCAACCAACCTGCTGTTGGAAATGGCAACGCGGTGGGTGTAAGCGCCGAGATAGCGCAACACATGTTCTGGCCCGCCGAAAGGCCGTTTGGAGTAGACGACCCAGTCGTGACGGAACAGTAGTCGCAGCCAGGAGGCGAAGGCGCGTGGCTCCGCAAGCGGAGAGAGATGTCCGTGGAACTGGAGCGCGCCTGCCTGAAAGGCGGCCTTGAGTCCAGCGACGAACTTACCGCGGAAGACACGGCTGAGCACCTTGATGGGAAGGAAGAAGGAGCGGCGCGAGGAGATCCAGCAGGAGTGATCCGGAGCGAGACCGCCGGCACTGAAGGAAGTCGTGGAAGCAGTCTTAGATTTGGACCTCTACAAGCCTGATGAAATTGCAGACGCAGTTGGAACCAATGCGGCGGACATTCAAAACCGCAAAAAGAGATTGAGGCGCCGCCTGCGAGAGAAGGGATTGGTTACCGCCCGCAGGAAGAATACCGAGACCTATGAAGAATCGCACTCCTGAAGAACGGCGTTCCATTCGCATTCGTGAAGAGAATCCTCATCGACCGCAAGATTTGGCCTCGGACACTAGAAATTGGCATTTGCTCAATCGCTAACCGGCTGAAATTATGGGAAGCTTGCTGACAGGGAAAATTGGCTGGTGACAACAGAAAGACATAGACGTTCAGGATAAATAGCAAATGCGATTTGTGCCGAGAAAGTTGCAACCGCCAGCAGTGAGTTGAACCGCTCGCCGTCATCTGTGCGGCAGGTCATCGGGGCCGTAGGAAGAGTGAATCCGTTACTATCCTGAGACTTCCGCTTGTCGCACACCTTGCCAGTGTTACGATGAGCACGTCGAGTTAGGCTTGTTCGGAAGAATCAAGAACTCGGTCAGGAGGCGGGTATGTGGTCAAGGCTATTCTGGGCGGGGGCCTTCGTATGTTTGGCCACAGCTTTCAGTGCGGCGCAGGATCCAACCAAGATCGAGCCCAAGCACTACCGGCTCGATTTCGAAAATGACAAGGTGCAGGTCGTCTCGGTGCATTATGGGCCGCACGAGAAGTCGGCCATGCACGAACATCCGGGCGGAGTGGTTGTGATCCTTACCGCGGCGCACCTTCGCTTTACCGACGAAAACGGCAAGACGCGGGAAGTTTTTTCCAAGCCCGGAGAGGCGCGATGGTATCCGCCCTTTCATCATCGCGTGGAGAACCTTGGAGACACCGCGTATGACGCGGTGTACGTCGGGATCAAGGGGATGGCCAACGCGTCGAATGGATCGAGAGATCCGATGGAAGCGATGGATGAGGAGACGAAGAAGATCGTCGCGCAGTTGATGGCAGCGGCGAAGCAGTAAACGGGCGGTGCTGGGCGGACCGCCTTCACGGCCGCCATTAGCGCATAACGCGCATTCTCAAAAAGTCCTGCGACGGTTAGACGCGGGCTTTGCCCGCGAGACGGACGAAGGCGTCCGTCCTACACAAACTCATCTCCTTCCGGCTGGCGTACACATTCCCGATTTAGAATTCAATCCAGCGGTTGAGCAGGATCAGAATGAGTGCGGGGAAGACCTCATGATCGGCGCAGTCGACATCGGCGGAACGAAAATCGCGGTCGGCATCGTAGATGACAACGGGCGAGTGCTTGCCCGGGCGGAAACACCCACGGACGCGGAGCTCTATTCGAACGGACTGGCAGCTATCGTGCGCATGCTGCGCGAAACGGCGAGTGCGGCTGGCGCCGTAATCGCAGGCATCGGGATTGGATCGACCGGGCCGGTGGACCCGATCGGCGGTGAGTTCGGGGACGTGGACTTCCTACCCGGCTGGAGGGGCAAGAATCTGGTCCGGGACCTGGAGCAGAATTTTCCAGTTCGTGTCGCTATGGAGAACGATGGCGACGCCGCCGCTCTGGCTGAGGCCGGATGGGGTGCGGGCAGGAATCGCGCGCGCCTTATTTATGTCACGGTCGGAACCGGGATCGGCGGTGGAATCGTTCTGGATGGGAAGCTTTATCGCGGAGTGGATGGGGCGCATCCCGAGGTTGGGCATCACGTTGTCGATCCCTCTGGCCCGGAGTGCTCGTGCGGATTTCGCGGATGCTGGGAATCGCTGGCCGCCGGACCCGCCATGGTGGCTTGGATAGAAAGGAATGCGCCGCCTGGTTATTTGCATCGAAAGGGGATCACCGCGAAACGCATCTGCGAACTGTCCCAGCAGGGAGACGAACTCGCGCAGCAGGCAGTTGAGCATGAGGGCTACTACCTGGGGTTGGGGCTAGCCAATTTGATTAGCATGTTTACGCCGGATGCAATTGTTCTCAGCGGAAGCGTGATGAAGAGCGCATCGCTGTTTATGAACCGAATCCGTGAGGTGATTCATTCGGGCTGTCGCTTCGTGCCGGCGGAGAAGACGGAGTTGACGCTGGCCTCACTAGGAGATGACACAAACCTGATTGGAGCGGCCAGAGTCTGGCACTACCGTTTCTCGTAGTGCCGCCGTCCCGGCCGCTGTCGCGAGGGCATCCTGCCCGCATAGGCGAGGGCAGACGCCCCCACAACAGCCGGCGAGACGCCGGCGCTACCGATCTGATACTGTTTCCAGTTCGCTTTTTTCTGTGATGCGTGTCACAGATTTCGCACGCTGCCCCGTGAAAGGATTCGTCTCCGGAGCGGCAACGTGATGTCAGAGAAGCTGGCGGGATCGTTGAGGCCACGGAAAGGACGAGAGCCCAAGTGATCGTCGGAGTTCCGAAAGAGAGCTATCCGGGGGAACGGCGGGTTGCCCTTGTTCCTGTTGCGATTCCCAATCTCACCAAGGCCGGACTGGAAGTCGTCGTCGAATCCGGAGCGGGCGAGCAGGCCGGATACCCGGACGCCGCATATGCCGAGAAAGGCGCGAAGATAATGCCAGACCGCGCCGCCGTGTTCAGCGCGGCCGATATTGTGGCGCAGGTGCTCTGCTACGGGTCGAACGACCTCACCGGCAAAGCCGATCTTCCTCTTTATAAGCGGGGCCAGACGCTGATCGGATTCCTACGACCATTCGGATCGGCCGAGATTGTTCAACAGATCGCGCGGGCGGGAGTCACCGCATTTTCGATTGAGCTGATGCCGCGCACCACCCGCGCGCAGAGCATGGATGCGCTGTCTTCCATGGCGACGGTGTGCGGCTACAAGGCAGTGCTGCTGGCCGCCGAGACCTCGCCTCGCATTTTTCCCATGATGACCACCGCTGCGGGAACGATCACTCCGGCCCGCGTGTTTGTGATTGGCGCCGGAGTGGCAGGCTTGCAGGCGATCTCGACGGCTCGCCGCCTGGGAGCTGTGGCCTCGGCGTACGACATGCGTCCTGCGGCGAAGGAGCAGGTGCAGAGCCTGGGCGGACGTTTCGTCGAACTGCCCATCGAGGCGCAGAATGCGCAGGATGCACGAGGATACGGCACGGCGCAGGATGAAACCTTTTATGCCCGGCAACGGGAACTGCTGACGCGCGTGGTCGCAGAGAGCGACATCGTGATCTCCGCGGCGGTCATTCCCGGCAAGAAATCGCCAGTGTTGATCACTGCCGACATGGTCAAAGGGATGGCGCCGGGTTCGGTGATCGTCGATCTGGCGGCGGAGCGCGGAGGCAATTGCGAATTGACACAGACCGGCGAAACAGTCAAGGCGCACGGCGTCACCATTATTGGCGCGATTAATCTGGCAAGCAGCGTTCCGTACCATGCCAGCCAGATGTACGCCCGCAATCTGTCCACGTATCTGGCGTACATGGTGAAAGACGGCAAACTGCAGATGAACTTGCAGGATGAGATTACGCGCGAGACTTTGATCACGAACCGCGGAGAGGTCGTGAATGCGCGCGTGCGGGAGTTCTTCAAGCTGCCGGCGCTGTCGCCCGTGGGCGGATAGTGATTTGGAACTGTCATCCTGAGCGGAACAAGAGTCCGCGAAGCGGGCTTTTGCGCAGTCGAAGGATCCCTATCATGACGTCGGACGTAGCGGATGTGTAGGGATCCTTCGACTTCGTGGCTGCTCCGCTTCGCGGAGCTGCCACTCCGCTCAGGATGACAGCTTGTTGAAAGACGAAGGACCAAAGACTAACGACCACCGACAGAGGACTGCATGCCTTCCAACCTGATCGACGCGCTGTTCGTGTTCATGCTGGCGGCTTTCATCGGATTTGAAGTGATCCGCCACGTATCGCCCTTGCTCCACACGCCTCTGATGTCGCTTACCAACGCTCTTGATGCGATTGCGGTGGTCGGTGCCATCGTGCTGGTCGGGGAGAAGAAGAGCACCTTTGCGACTGTCCTGGGAGTGATTGCCATCATCGCTGCGACCAGCAACGTGGTCGGAGGATTCTTCATCACCGACCGCATGTTGCGCATGTTCAAAACCAGCCGTCCTGCCAAACCCCAAGGGACGAAATCCTAATGAATGCCGAGTTTGCTGGAAGCCAGTACTTACTCGAAATCATCTATCTCATCGCCAGCGCGTTGTTCATCCTCTCGCTGAAGTGGATGAGTTCGCCGGCTACTGCGCGGCACGGCATTTTGGCTGGTGAAATCGGCATGGTGCTGGCGATTGGCGGAACGCTGCTGCGCCACGGCATCGTTGACTGGAAGTGGATCATTATCGGGCTCGTGCTCGGGTCGGGCATCGGCATCCCGCTGGGCATGGTGCAGATGACTGCGGTCCCGCAGCGGACGGCGCTGAGTCATGCGTTCGGCGCGCTGTGCGTCACGCTGGTCGGCACCGCGGAGTTCTATTTACGCTCGCCTGACGTTCCGAAATTCATGATGTCGGTGTTGTCGATGGAAGTCATTCTAGGCGGGCTGACGTTTACCGGCAGTCTGATGGCGGCGGGCAAGTTGCAGGAAGTTCTGCCCCAACGGCCCATCACTTACAAAGGACAGAATCTCGTCAACTTCCTCCTCTTTGCGGTCGCGGTTGGCAGCGCCGTGTATCTGGTGCTGCATCCTGGAGCGAAAGAATTGTTCCCGCTGGTTGTCGGGATCTCGCTCGTGATCGGCGTCCTGCTGGTGATTCCGATCGGCGGCGCCGACATGCCCACCGTGATCTCGCTACTGAACTCCTACGCCGGACTTTCGGCCGCAGCCATGGGATTCGTGTTGAACTCCAAGCTGCTGATCATTGCAGGCGCGCTGGACGGATCTTCAGGCTTCATTCTTTCGGTGATCATGTCAAAAGCGATGAACCGGTCTTTCACCAACGTCTTGTTCGGCGCCTTCGGGCAGGTGCAGACGTCAGCAGCCGCAGGGCAGGAAGCGAGGCCGGTTCGCAGCGCTACGCCGGAAGAGGCGGCGGCGATTCTAGCGGCGGCAAACAAGGTTGTGGTGGTTCCCGGATATGGCATGGCAGTGGCCCAGGCGCAGCATAAGGTGCGCGAGCTTTATGACCTGCTCACCAAAAAGGGAGTTGATGTGCGCTTCGCGATCCATCCCGTCGCGGGGCGCATGCCGGGCCATATGAACGTGCTGCTTGCCGAAGCCGATATTCCCTATGACCGCCTCATTGAGATGGATGAAATCAACGGCGACTTTCCGCAAACCGATGTTGCCCTGATTATCGGTGCCAATGACGTCACGAACCCCGCCGCGCGCACCGATCAGTCGAGCCCGATCTTCGGCATGCCCATTCTCGATGTGGACAAAGCACACACGGTGATGGTGATCAAGCGCAGCATGAGCCCGGGATTCGCGGGGATTGATAATCCGCTCTACTACCTTGACCAGACGCTGATGCTGTTCGGTGATGCCAAACAGTTTGTGGGTGGAATCGTTAAAGAACTGGGCGGCCACTAAGCCGACAAGAAATTCCGGCAGTAAGCGCGCTCAGTGCTCGTCGGAATATTGAAACGTTTCAATGTAGTGGCGGTGCAATTCAGCTTCAGGTGACCTTATGCGTACTCTTGCGTGTTTCCTGCTCTTCCTCAACGGCTTCGCTGTAGCGCAAACTCAACTGCAACTCAACCTCATGCCCATGCCTGCCAGCGTGCAGGAGGGCGCCGGACAATTGCCGATCAGTCAGTCTTTTTCCGTGAGTGTGACGGGGACTCACGATCCTGCGCTCGAGGCCGGAGTGCAGCGGTTCGTCGCGCAGCTGTCGCGGCAGACCGGGATTCCGTTTCGTCCCAAAGCTGGCGCTGCTGCGACGCTGACGGTGCGCGTCGATAAAACTCTTGACGCTGCGCAGAAACTCGGTGAAGACGAGTCATACCAGCTCACGGTCGCCGATTCCGGTGCGCAGCTTACGGCACTCACCACCCTCGGCGCGCTGCACGGCCTCGAAACGTTTCTGCAACTGGTTACAATTACGCCCAATGGATTTGCCGCCCCGGCGGTTACGATCAAAGACCAGCCCCGTTTCCCCTGGCGCGGCATGCTGATCGATGTCAGCCGGCACTTTATCCCAATCGACGTGCTGAAGCGCAATCTGGACGGCATGGCAGCTGTCAAGATGAACGTGCTGCACTGGCATCTGTCCGACGATCAGGGATTCCGGGCCGAGAGCAAAGTGTTCCCGAAGCTGACCGGAATGGGCTCCGATGGGATGTTTTACACGCAGGCAGAGATGCGCGAATTGATTGCGTACGCGCATGATCGGGGCATCCGGGTGGTGCCCGAGTTTGATATGCCCGGCCACAGCCGCTCGTGGGTGATTGGATATCCCGATCTGGCCAGCGGGCCGGGGCCATTCACGCTCGAAGATGGCGATCCGATCATCGATCCCACGCGCGAGGAGACCTTCAAGTTTCTGGAAAAGTTCATCGCCGAGATGGCGAAGCTGTTTCCCGATGCCTACTTCCACATCGGCGGCGACGAGGTAGACGGTAAGCAGTGGGACGCCAATCCAAAAATTCAGGAATTCATTCACGCGCACGGGATGAAGAACAACCAAGATCTGCAGGCGTATTTCAACCAGCGGCTGGAGAAAATTCTCACCAAGAATCACAAAATCATGGTGGGATGGGACGAGATTCTTCATCCTGATTTGCCGAAGACTATCGTGGTGCAGTCGTGGCGCGGGCAGCAATCGCTGGCCACGGCCGCACAGCAAGGCTACCGCGGCCTGCTTTCGTACGGATACTATCTCGATTTGATGTGGCCGACGGCGCGCCACTATGCGGTTGATCCCATGAGCGGTGCCGCGGCGACAATGACTCCGGAGCAGAAGGCGTTGATCGTTGGTGGAGAGTCGTGCCAGTGGGCCGAGTGGGTGACGCCGGAGAACATCGACTCGCACATCTGGCCGCGCAATGCGGCTATCGCAGAGAGACTCTGGTCGCCGCAGGACGTGACCGATGCGAATTCCATGTACGCGCGCATGCACGCCGTGAGTCTCGAGCTGGAGTCGCTGGGGCTGGCGCACAACGCGGCCCGCGATAGAATGCTGCAGCGTATGGCGGGAACCGCCGACATCACGGCGTTGCGAGCTCTGGCCGATGTCGTCGAACCAGTGAAAGATTACAACCGGTGGAGCGACGAGAAGGGTCCGATCGATTTTCACGCGCCTCTAACTCACATGATCGATGCCGTGTATCCGGAGAGCTATACTGCGCTTGAGTTCACTAACCTCGTGCAGCAGTTCGTGCACAGCGGATACAAAGATCACGCCACCGAGGCGCAGATTCGCGCCTGGCTAACGCTGTGGCGCGACAATGACGCAAAGCTCCGCCCGCTGCTTCTGCAGTCGGCATTGCTGCAGGAGAATATTCCGGTCTCGCAGAATCTGGCGATGCTGGGTGCGGCCGGCCTGCAGGCTCTCGACTATCTTGACCGGGGACAGCCCGAGCCTGATCTCTGGAAGACGCAGCAGATGGCGGTGATCGAGCAGGCGAAGAAGCCGGTAGCCGGACTGCTGTTGATGGTGGTCGCGCCGGTGCAGCAGCTGGTCGACGCTAGCGGGCAGGCCTCGCATTAAAGGCGAGTGCCGG
>Ga0075030_100000597_pt1 | contig 31681 bp, 26 predicted proteins | sample LitLauG_LLR_2012_FD_71393 | JGI IMG/M metagenome (GOLD analysis project Ga0075030, IMG submission 71393) | Freshwater sediment microbial communities from Pennsylvania, USA - Little Laurel Run_MetaG_LLR_2012 | ecosystem: Environmental > Aquatic > Freshwater > Creek > Sediment | place: USA...
GCTGTATATGGACGGCGCCAACATGAACGCACTCATGGGCATTGCGCGCCCTGGCGACTTCGGCGTCGACGCCCTGCACCTGAACCTGCATAAGACCTTCTCCACGCCGCATGGCGGCGGCGGCCCCGGCGCCGGTCCGGTAGCCGTCAAGAAGGAGCTCGAACCCTTTCTGCCTCTGCCCCGGCTGAAGCGTTCCGCCAAGAGGTGGGCTTACGACTACAAGCGCAAGCATTCCATTGGCCGCGTGCGCGCCTTTTACGGCAACTTCGGCGTGATGGTGCGGGCGCTGGCCTACATTCTGGCGCACGGCGGACCGGGCCTCCGTAAAGTCACCCTCGATGCGGTCCTCAATGCCAACTATATTCGTAAAGGACTGGAGCCCTATTACGAACTGCCTTATCAATCGCCCAGCATGCATGAGGTCGTGTTCAGCGACCAACGGCAGGCGCAGAAAGGGGTGCACACCGGCGATATCGCCAAGCGGCTGATCGATTACGGCTTTCACCCCTACACCGTCAGCTTTCCACTCATCGTGCACGGCGCCCTCATGATCGAGCCGACCGAGACCGAAACCAAGCGCGAGCTCGATCGCTTCATCGAGGCGATGACCGCCATCGCGCACGAAGTGGAGAGCGACCCTCAGATGGTGAAGACCGCGCCTCATGGCACGGGAACGAGCCGCGTAGACGAAGTGGCCGCCGCGCGCAAGCCGGTCCTGCGATGGAAGCCGGCTTGAACGTTGGCCGCGCCGTCTTGCTGATCGCCGCGGTGCTGCTGCTGATTCGCCTGCCTTTTCTAAACCAGGCGATCCAGGGCGACGACGACACCTATATCTCCGAAGCCCAGCATGCCTTGATCGAGCCGCTGCATCCCGCGCATACTTCTTATGTCTTTCAGGGCGTCGAAGTCGATCTCCGCGGCCATCCTCACCCGCCGCTCGACGCTTGGGTGCTCGCCGGTTTGCTGGCGCTCTTCGGCGATGTGAAGGAAGTCCCGTTTCATGCCGCGTACATTGCCTTCTCCCTGATTGCCGCGGCGGCCATGTGGTCGCTGTCGCGACGCTTTTCGCCGCAGCCCGTATGGGCCACCTTGCTTTTTCTGGCGGTGCCGCCTTTCGTCGTGAATGGCAATTCGCTCGAATCCGACTTGCCCCTTCTCGCCTTCTGGATGGCGGCCATCGCCCTTTTCTGCGCCCGGCGTCTCGTGCTCGCCGCGGTGGCGATGGCGCTGGCCGCCACGGCCGCTTACCAGGCCGTTTTCCTCACCCCGATTCTGGCGCTGTATGTTTGGCTGTACCGCCGCCGCGACTGGCCAAGTTGGGCCGCTCTGCTGACCCCGCCCGCGGTCTTAGCCGCATGGCAGATCTTCGAGCGTCTTTCCACGGGAGCCCTCCCGGCGGCCGTGCTGACGGGCTATTTCGGCGCCTACGGCTTCCAGGCGCTCGCGCTGAAAATACGCAACGCGGCGGCGCTCGCCATCCACGCCTGTTTTTTGATCTTCCCCCCCCTGCTGCCGGCCGCGCTCCTGCTGGCTTGGCGCAAGCGCCGCCAGCCGGATGTGTTGTTTCTCTTCGGCTGGATCGCTGTCTTCTTCGCCGGTGCGGTGGCCGTCTTCTTCGCTGGCTCGGCCCGCTACCTGCTCCCCATCGCGGCTCCCCTGGCGCTGCTGGCCTCGCACCTGCGCGCCCGGTGGCTGGCGGTGGGCTTCGCGGCGCAATTGGCCCTCGGACTGGGCCTGGCGGCGGTGAATTACCAGCATTGGGACGGGTACCGCCGGTTCGCCCAAGCCTTGCGCGCGTCCGCCGCCGGCCATCGCGTTTGGGTCGATGGCGAATGGGCATTGCGCTTTTACCTCGAAGCCGATGGCGCCCTGCCTCTGCGCAAGACCCAGCGTCTGCGTCCCCAGGACATCGTTGTGTCCAGCGAGTTAGGCCATGCGGTAGACTACACCGCCCCCCGCTCCACGATCGCGAGGATGGATATCCAGCCGGCCCTCCCGCTGCGACTCATCGGTCTGGAATCGAATGCGGCATTCTCCACCGCCTCGCGCGGCCTGTGGCCTTTCGGCTTTTCCAGCGGGGTGATCGATCGCCTGCGAGCCGACCTCATCGGGGAACGCCTCGTCACGCTCGGGTACCTGCCGATGATTGCGCCCGAAGCGGCCGGTCAGATCGTGACCGGGATCTTCGCCGACCATTGGATGGGAGCCAGCGCCACCGTGGTCCTCAAAAGCCCGCCGCAGCCTGAGCCGCTTTCTCTCACGTTTTACATTCCGCCCCAGGCCCGCGCCCGCCGCATTGCGCTGTGGCTCGATGGCCGCGAGGTGGCTGCGCACATCTATCCGGGGGCGGGGACCTACACCCTCGAGTCCGATCCGCTGCGGCCCTCCGGCGCCACCGCTGCGGTAGAGATCCGCGTCGACCAGACCTTTAATGTGCCGGGAGATCGAAGGGATTTGGGCATCGTCCTGGCCGCCGTGGGCTTTGCCCCCTGAGCGGCGGCCTGCGCAAGTCACGCCTCCGGTCCCGGCCCCGATCTGCCGGGTCCATGGTGGGATCATTTGAGCCGGCTGAGGAGTCGCTTGGCTTCAGCCTGGCTGGGCTCGCGGGCTTCCGGCTCCTGGGAGAGATACCGGAGCAAGTAGCGCTTCGCGCGGGCCAGGTCGGACGATTGATCCGCGAGGATCACGGCGGCATGGTAATGGGGCGCGAGGTCGTCGGAGACGTTCGCTTCGGATTCCTGGAGGAGTTGGTCGAGCTCGGTGAAGTGCGCCGTGGCGGCGTAGCTTTCGGCCAGGACAATGTACGCGGGAACGCGGTCGGGCTCGACTTCCTGGGCCGCGCGGGCGTACTTTTGGGCAAGATCGTAGCGAGGCGAAGTGGTGGTCCGGTAGAAGGCGGCTAGCTCGACCAGGGCGCTGTAGTACCGGGGGTTGATCTGGATGGCTTTGAGGTAGTAGGTCTCCGCTTGGGCGGCGGTCTTCTTGTCGTGGGCAGCCAGGCGGGCGCGTCCGAAATTGCCGCGGGCCGGTTCGATGCGCTCTATTTGGGCAGCCGTGGCGAAGGCTTGTGATCGGTCCCCGCCCGCGATGCCCGGGGCTTCGAAGAGAAAAAGCATTTTCGCGAACAGAGCGAAGGTGTGGTCGGGCTTGAGGGAGACAGCCGTATCGATCTCCTGCTTGCAGCGGCGGGCGAGGCTTAGGGCGCGGAGTTTGTTGGCACGGCCGGCAGCTTCGCCCAGGATTTGGGCGAAGTAGAAGTGGTAGTCGGCTGAGGTGGCATCGAGCGCGATCGCCTGTTCGGCGTGCTGGATGGCGGCGCCTTCGTTGTAGAAGGCCCAGTCTATACGAGATTGCTGGGAGAAGGACTCCGCCGTAGTGGGTTTGACCAGCGCACGGGCTCGCTTCCAGTGATTGTGGTCCAGCAGGTTGGCAATCGCTTGGTCGGCCGCTAGTGCTGGTACGGCTGCAGCCAACAGCCAGACTGCGACGAATCGTGATCCCGGCCAGTTTGCACAACGAGCCATGACGAATTTTAGCGCCTTCTCCGGTGCAATAATGGCGGAAAACGCTATAATGCCGGGGAAGGAAGGAAATGGTCATGCCGATTGCGAAGGCCGGGGGGTCAATCCTGCGTTGCGCCTCGCTCGTTGCGGTGGCTGCGTTAGCGGCGGTAACCCCCGCGCTCGCCCATCACTCGTTTGCCATGTACGATCGCGACCACCAGGTCACGCTGACCGGGACCGTCAGCAAATTCGAGTGGACCAATCCGCACGCGTTCATCGAATTGGACGTGCCCGACACGAGCGCCGGCGTGAAGCATTACAGCATCGAATGCGCCAGCCCCAACGTCCTCACGCGGGTCGGCTGGAAATTCAACGAGCTGAAGACCGGCGACAAGGTCACGCTGCTCGTCAACCCGCTGAAAAACGGGAAAGCCGGCGGGATGCTCGAGAAAGCCACCGTCCCCGATGGGCGCGTCCTGGGCGATGGCAATCCGCCCAACGGCCGCTTCGATCAGTAACGGCAGAACCCATGCACTCGAAGACGATCGCATCTCTCACCATCGCGTGCCTGTTCCTGCCGGCCGCGGTGCAGGCACAATCCAAATCCAGTCATCCCGATCTCACAGGCACCTGGGCCGCCGACCGCCGCCCCAACCGCGATCCCAAAATTGTCCCGCCGCCCGCTGCGCCCCTGCTGCTCAAATCTCAGTACGCCGGCCCCTACGAAGCGCGCCGCAAGGCCGAACGCGAGGCCGATGAGCGCGGCGAGCCCCTTGCCAATGGTTCCACCGCGTGCATCCCCTATGGCATGCCGCAGATGATGTCCGCCATCTACCCGCTGGAGATTCTGCAGACCGCCGGACAAATCACCATCGTCGCCGAAGCCTTCAGCGAGGTCCGCCGCATCTATATGGACGAACCGCAGGCCCGGATCGGAGAAGTAGCCCCAGGCTACTACGGCCACTCGGTCGGCCATTGGGACGGCGACACCCTCGTCGTCGACACCATTGGGATCAAAGAGTCGGTGCTCGGTTACCGCGCCATGCCCCACAGCGAACAGGTGCGTCTTACGGAACGGTTCAAACTGGTGGCGCCCGACGTCCTGCACGACCAGGTCACCGTCGAAGATCCAGTCGCGCTCGAGAAGCCCTGGACCTTCACCTTTGCCTACCGGCGCACCCCCGGTTACAAAATGCAGGAGTATGTCTGCGAGAACAATCGCGACTACGCCGACGAAAAAGGCGTGACCCGCCTGAAACTGAGCGACCACTGATGTATCGGCTCGTTCTCCTCGCCCTGGCGGCTTCGATCGTCGCGGGTCAATCCACCGTTCCCCGTACCATGCGCTTCGACTACGTTCACGCGGGCACGGCCTCCGAGGAGCACTTCGCCGTCGATGGTGTGGTCCTGGAAGGCGCCTGGCCGGGGCCGCTCGACCGCTGGATCGACGAGACCAACCTCGGCAAGTATTACTTCCAGGTCCTGGACCGCGCCACCAACCGCCTGATTTATTCCCGTGGATTCGCCAGCATTTACGGCGAATGGGAAACCACCGACGAGGCTAAACAGCAGAGCCGGGCGTTCCACGAAAGCGTGCGCTTCCCGGCGCCGGCCTCCCCGGTGCAGGTGGTGATCAAGAAGCGTGGGCCGCGCAACGAGTTTCGCGAGGTCTGGTCTGCGGTGATCGATCCCGCCAATGCCGCCATCGACCGCAGCAGCCCGGCCAAACTCAACGTTTGGGCGGTCATGCAGAATGGCCCGCCGCAGGACAAGGTCGACCTCTTGCTTTTGGGCGACGGCTACACAGCCGCCGAAATGGACAAATGGCACCGCGACGCCCGCCGCACGGCCGACCTTCTGTTCGCGGTGTCGCCCTTCAAAGAACATCGTCTCGAATTCAACGTCTGGGCCATCGATACGCCCGCCGAAGAGAGCGGCGTGTCGCGCCCGTCGGATAGTGTCTACCGCCGCTCTCCTCTGCGCGCCGGTTACGACGCCTTTGGTTCGGAGCGCTACGTGCTCACGTTCGATAACCGGCGACTGCGCGAAATCGCCGCGGCGGCGCCCTACGAATTTATCGAGATCGTAGTGAACGACCGCAAATACGGCGGCGGGGGTATCTTCAATCTGTTCGCCACCGTCTCCGCCGATAACGCCTTCACGCCCTATGTTTTCGTGCATGAATTCGGCCATCACTTCGCCGGGTTGGCCGACGAATACTACACCTCCGATGTCGCCTACGGCAGTTCCACCGAGCGCCCCGAACCTTGGGAGCCCAATGTCACCGCCGATCCCCACGCCGCCAAGTGGAAGGAACTGCTGGCCGCCGGCATCGGCCTCCCTTCGCCCTGGCCCAAGGCGGATTTCGAGCAGATGGAAGTGGAGATTCAGAAGCGCCGGCGCGAGATCCGCGCGCAGCAGCGCCCCGAGGCCGAGATGGAGGCGCTTTTCCAGGAGGAACGCGGCCGCGATACGAAACTGCTGGCCTCCGGCCCCAACGCCGGCAAAGTCGGCGCCTTCGAGGGCGCCATGTACGAGGGACGCGGTTACTACCGGCCGCAGCAGGACTGTATCATGTTCACGCGCGACGAGGCCGGCTTTTGCGCTGTTTGCCGCCGCGCCATCGAACGCATGATCCGTATGTACGCAAAGTGAGTTTCTGAAAACAACATGAAATTCCAAACACTCGGCAAAACAGGAATCACCGTCTCCCGCCTCTGCTTGGGCTGCATGAGCTATGGAGGCGCTCCCGTGCCCGACTGGGCGCTCGGAACGCGCGGTTGGCACGTCAATAAAGAAGATGCCCGCGAGCACTTCCAGATCGCGCTCGATGCCGGCATCAATTTCTTCGATACCGCCGACGTCTACTCCGCCGGCCAGAGCGAGGAAATCACCGGCGCTTACCTCAACGAGATGGCCCGTCGAGACCATATCGTAGTCGCCACCAAGGTGCAAGGCGTCATGGGTCCCGGCCCCAACGAACGCGGCCTCAGCCGCAAGCACATCATTGCGGGTTGTGAGAACTCCTTGCGCCGTCTGCGCATGGATTACGTCGATCTCTACCAGATCCATCGCTGGGATTTCCACACACCTCTCGAAGAGACGTTGGAGGCGCTGGACTCGCTGGTGCGCGCCGGAAAAGTGCGCTATCTGGGCGCCAGCAGCATGGCTGCCTGGCAATTCTCCAAGGCGCTCTACACGGCCAGGGAAAACGGCTGGCACCGCTTTCGCGCCATGCAAAACCATTACAACCTGATCTATCGCGAGGAAGAGCGTGAGACCATTCCACTCTGCCTGGACCAAGGCGTAGGCATCATTCCGTGGAGTCCTCTGGCGCGCGGGTTTTTGACCGGGACGCGCAAGCGCGAGGGCGGCACGACCACGCGCTCCCAGGTGGACAGCTTCGCCAAAGACATGTACTACAGCGAAAACGATTTTGAAATTGCCGATGCGGTGGTGGCCGTGGCCGAGAAGCGCGGGGTCTCCGCGGCCCAGGTCGCTCTCGCGTGGGTTCTGCAAGCGCCCGGAGTGACGTCACCCATCGTAGGCGCCACCAAGACTGCGCAACTCCAAGACCTGATCGCAGCGATCGATCTCAAGCTGACGGCCGACGAGGTCGCCGCGCTCGAAAAGCCGTACCGTCCTCACCCGATCCTGGGGCACAAACAGCCCGGCCCAAAAGACATCTAATTCGGGGCCAGGCTACGGACCACGGCAACCACCGCTCCTTAAGCCTCGTCAGGCATCGACCTCACGCGCAGATAATGAACAGGGAGGCGCAATGCTGAAGAAAGGTCCCGCGAAAGAGGTCACGATCTTCAGTTCCAGGACAGTGGAGGTGAGCCATGCAACAAGGCTATCCAGCTAGGCTGCTGCGTATTCACATTTCCGAGGCGGATCGATTCCAAGGCAAGCCGCTCTACGAGGCGATCGTCGCCAAGTGCCGTGAGATGAAGATTGCTGGGGCGACCGTTTTCCGCGGCCTCGAAGGATATGGCGAGAGCGCCGAGATGCATCGGGCGCACCTGGCGCGCCACGACCAGCCCATCCTGATCTCGATCGTGGATTCGGCGGACAACTTGAGCCGGCTGGTCCCGGTCGTCGAAGAAATGATGGATACCGGCCTCATGGCGGCGTCCGATGTGACCGTGGTTCGCGTCGAGAAGAAGGCTCCGGCGCAGGAAGGAAAGGATGCTTGAGCACGAACAAACCCGAGTACGGCTGCGTTCCTCTGGTAGGTCGGCGGGACTCGTGGAGCTTGCGGAGGGTCTGTCGTGCCCGGCTGGCCGCGTCGCCGATGTCCGGCATGCCACCAGCGCCGCTCTCTAACCGGTCGTGCTGGACGCACTCCGGCGGTGCGAATTATCAGACTTGGCTGATCATCGACCGCCGTGCCTACGGGGCGGCGCGCCTGTTTCATTTCACCCCTGGCCGCCCATATGGAAACATGGAGCAGGCCCGAGGACGGGTGAGGTGGGCACGAGCCACGCACCGGCCTCAATGGAGCGCTATTCGGTCGCAGTCAGAACACGTATTTCACCGCGAACTGTATCACCCGCGACGGCGCCGTGGTCGACGCGTCGGGCGTAGCGTCCGTAGTGGCGGAGCCGAATGTGGTGCCGAAGTTCGTCCCGGTAGTGCTTCCGAGGGCGCCACCGTAGCCGAGGCCGAGTCGAACACTATTCGTTAAGTTGTAGAACTCAGCGCGGATCTGGAGGGTCTGGCCTTCCTTGATCCGGAAGCTTCTGGCAAACGCTTGATCCCACTGCCAGAATCGCGGCCCGAGCAAACTGTAGGGGCCCATATTGCCGAACCCGCCATTCGTCACTCCACCGTAAGAAGGCTGGGCAAATGCGGCTGGGTTCACCCATTGCACGCACGGAGCGATATTGGCACAGGGCTGCCCTCGATTGGGCGAAGTCGTGTCGACCAGTACCTGGTTGGGACGTTGGTTTCCGGGAGGGTTGCCGCCGATACCGGTTATCGGGTCAGGGGTTGTGCCGGTAAAGACAGAGAAGTATGGACCCGTGCTAGCGGTGACTAGCGTCGAGAGAGTCCAGTCCGAGGCCAGACGGCCGGCGAAACCAGAGAATCGCGGAGTCTGGTAGACGAACGTAACATTCGCAATCTGGCGCCGGTCCAACGGGCAATTGCCATAGTCCAGGTGCCGGTCTGCGGGAGCGACGTTCTGTCCGAAGCCTTGGTGCAAGTAATTCTGACCGGGGTTCAGAACGTTGCCCTGGGTTAGATCGGCCATTCCGATACAGTGGGACCAGGTGTAGTTCGCGTTTAAAGTGAGATTGTTGTGGAGCCGCCAGGTGGACGTTACCAGGAGGCCGTGGTAGCCTTCGGTACCCCCATCATCGTACATCGTGAGATATCCGAGCTGTGTACCTGGACGGGCTAAGTTCAGAGCGCGGCGCTGGTTGATATTACTTGAGCTGGTGCAGGGGCCGGGCGCCGTAAGGCCGTACTGCCCCGCGGCACAGGCGCCTGGAATATACACGCCAGGATTCAATTCCACCGCGTCCCAGATGTGGTTGTAATGGTTTCCGAGATACGTGGCCGAGAAGAACCATCCCGGGGTGATCTGCCGCTGCACTCCCAAATTCCAGGAATACAGAGTTTGCGCATTGAGATTCTGTGGTATCGGGAGATAGCTGCCATAGGGCGCAAAGAACGGATTCGCCTTGTTGTAGTTATAAGGGAAAGGATCGCCGCCCGGGAACGGGTTAGACAGGCCGTTGAAGATACCCGTGGGGATCTGCGTTAAGCGGAACGGCGAGGAAGATTCGGTATTGAGTTGCAGGTCGAGCGGGACGAGGGCATGCGAAATCCCTGCGCCGGCGCGGACGGCAGTCTTGCCGTCTCCGAAAGGATCCCAGGCCAGGCCAAGGCGCGGGTCCAGGTAGCTATATTTCGGATTGATCGGCGAAGTGCCGGAAAACCCGGAGTCGCCCGGATACAGAAACCCCGGAGGCGCGTTGGGGATGGCCTTGCTCGTAATGCCCTGATAGAAGTTACCCACGTTGAAGGTGTAGGAGTCTCCCTGCGGGAACGACACGCCTAAGAATGGATCCCAAGCAAGCCCGTAGTTCAAGGTCAGCTTAGGAGTTAGCTTCCAGGTGTCCTGGACATACAACGCCAGGGAGTTCTCGCGTGCATTGACAGGATTCGGATTGGCTTGCCGGAACTGAGCAGCGAAGCCCAGGAAGAAATCCGTAAGGCCGTTGCCCGTTAAGGCTGGGGCAAAGGTAAAAGAGCCCGCGGACCAGGCCTGCGCAACCGACCACTCGTTGGTGTGCATGAAGTATCCGCCGAAGCGGAACAGGTGCGAGCCATGGCTGATGCTGAAGTCCTCATTCAGCCCGAAGCTGGTGGTATAGGCGAAGGAATTCTGGCTGAACTGGCCGCCGCCTAGCGTGAATGCACCCACGACTCGGATCGGCAGGTAGTTCGGCTGATAAGTATACATGTTGATGCCGACGTCTTTAGGGCCAACCATGCTGGCGCCGGGAAGGTTGGCCGCTACGCGATTAAAGAACAGGCGTGTAGAGTTGACCATATTTGGTCTGATCAGGTACGTATCGCCCAGGGTGAATGTGGTTTCCTGCATATCGTTACCGACCCCATCCGCCGCCAGGATACTGTTGTGTTGCAGCGTGTAGGGAACCACGGCATCCTGCCGGGCGATCATGATTCGCGCAAAAAGCGTTTGTTTATCGCTACGCTGATAATCCAGCCGGGCCGGGGCCTGCAGATCGTTCTCATGGAGCGGATATGATTGAGTAAAAACGCCGCAAGGGCCCGCCCCTTGGGGAAGGAGCGAAGCAACCCTGACGGCCACCGGGTTGAACGCCGAGGGGCTGATCGTGTTATTTACGAACCCACCTCGCAACTGGATGCCGCCCTGACACTTAGCCCAAGCCGTAAAATCCCCGGTCAACTCCTGCGCGGTGGGAACGAATTCCTGGTTGATGATGGGGATCTGGCGCACCATGGTCTCTTGATAGCCGAGGAAGAAGAATAGCTTGTCTTTCTTGATCGGACCTCCGAAAGTGCCGCCGAACTGGTTGCGCTTTAAGCCATCCCGGGCAGACGTCTGGGCGAAGAAGTCCCGGCCATTTAAGTCGTAGTTGCGGAGAAACTCGAACAGGTCGCCATGGAAGCCGTTGGTGCCGGATTTGGTGACCGCACTGACGGATGCAGCCCCCTGTCCTACGCTGGAGGCATCCTGCGCGCTGGTGGATACCTTGAACTCCTGGAGCGCGTCCGGGAAGGGCAGCAGCATGCCGACACCGGTGAAATGAGAAACATAATTGGCGCCGTCGAAGTTGTACTGGACACCGGAGCCGGTTCCACCCGCTACGGCGAATTTATACCCGGTATGCATGTCGTAACTGGGATTGGCCGCACCCTGCACGGCGGCGCCCACCAGCGTGATCAACTGTGTGGGATCGCGGCCGTTGAGAGGCAGGTCGACAATACGCTGCGTCTCCATCACTGCGCCGACACCTGCGGTTTGTGTTTCCACCTGGCTGACGTTGGCTTCTACTTGCACGCGTTGGGTGATCTCCCCGACGCCTAGCGTGATCGCGATTTCCGGGGCGGTTCCGACCTGCAGTTCGATTCCCGTCTGCACATAGGTGCGGAAACCCATTTTGCCCGCCTCCAGCCGATACGGCCCCAACTGGAGGTTTGTTAGAACGTAATAACCAGCGGTATCCGTCAAGACCGTCCGTTTGAATCCGGTGTCGGTTTGCGTGGCCGCCACTTCGACGTTGGGTACAACTGCTCCAGACGCATCTCTGATAATGCCGCTTATTTGGGAGACGGCCTGACCGAAAGCGACGCTGGAGAGAAGAAGAGCGCCGCTCAAAATGAGCGCCGAACCGCACGACAAACGAACGATACGAAACCTATTAATGTTCACATATTCCTCCCTGGGGCTTTCCGATAGGCTAACTTTATCCGCTCGTAAGAGTTTCCGGGCAACAGTGGGATTCTACACTATTGCGGACGCCGGTAAAAGTCAATCCGTCGATTCAATATTTTGAACGGCCGATCCAAAAAGCCGGTATGTAAATCGCGAGGCCTCGGCTGGATCCGCCTTGGCTCGCAGGCCAGCCGGCACTAGCCAAGGCTTCGCCTTGATATCCCTGCGGGATATGGGAGTCGAGGAAGTCAGGAGCCAGAAGCCAGAATGGCCTCGCCGATTCCCTTTCGTCCCACCGATGGAGCTTCTCACGAGTTGGCCTCCGATGAGATTGCGAAAATTGTCGAAGACTTCGCGGCAGCGGCACGGCGTGTGCGGTCGTGGCGGGGTTTAGGCTCATCGAAATCCATGCAGCCCACGGCTATCTGCTCAACGAGTTCATGACGCCGCTCGCGAATCAGCGCTCCAATGAGTACGGCGGCTCGTTTGAGAACCCGATTTGGATGACGCTTGAGACGGTCCGGGCAATACGGTCCGCGATTCCAAACGAGATGATGCCGGCTGGGTTATCGAACCTACCAGCGCGCCTCGCGGCTCTGCTGTCGCTTCTGCTGTGGGCCGGCATTCTCACCGCCGGCAGGGCGATTGGATATGTACTTGTGCCGCCGGGCCTTCATTTCTTATAGAGTAAATAATGCATGGCGGGCCGGCACCGTCACTCGGGCAGAGTGAATCAGCGAGGCCGGAGAAATCGACCTGAGCAAAGACGGGCGTGCTCGATGAAATTACGGCAACCACGAAACAAACACCCGTGAAGCGAGACCCGAAGTCCTCATTTCGCCCGCCCTCCGGCTTTCTCTGCCGCGGCATTCATGTGTCTTATGTCCTTTTCATTCTCCAAGCAGATAAACTCCAGTAAGTCGGTATCGGCAGCGAGAACCTGGTTTACCGTGACAGTCCACGGCTTGGTGTAGGCCTTGGGATCGTCAACGGTGACCTCGATTCGCAGATGTCCGAAGTCAGGCCTGCGAAACCGCTCCGTAACTTTGGCGGCATCGGTGAAAGGATCCCCGGCAGTATCCAGCCATTGCCCATCTTTATAGCCAGCCGACTGCACTACCAGAGTATCGCCCTCCCATCTCCCCGTGGAGTAACCGCTCCAGGCGGGATTGGGGTCGGCGGGGAGGGGCCGTCCATCGATGAAGATCTGCCGGTACATCGAGTTGTATTCCAACAGAATCACGAGCAATCCGGGAGTCTGTACGATCTTACGGAACTGGTTGCCCCAGGTGTGCTGTACCATAAAGCCGTCCGGCAGACACAACGAATGGGGTTCGGTAGTCTTTGGGGGCTCCGCCCGGGCTTGGGCCAGTTGCGCCATCCCGGGCTTATAGGGCAAACGGTGATAGGGCTGGCCCTTGTCGTCCGGAGCAATGTCCAGGAACTGGTTGGGACCGGTCTGTTGAATCGTGGGATCTAAAACATATCCCTCTGAGCCGCCAGTCGCCACAGCCCAGACTCCTGAAAGATCAGGCTTGCCGTCCGCCGTCCTCGGCGCGGGGGCTGAAAGGTTCGGTCTTCCATCCGCTGTCCGTGGCATCCCGGGCGTGGGATAGTTCAGCCATTGCGCGGAGACAGAGGCAGAAGCCGAGAGCAAAACAAAGAAAGTCGAAATGGATCGATTCATTCCGGGCTCCAGTTGCGGGGATTATATAATGTGCTCCGGCGCCTTGCAACGTTTACCGTTTCGAGGGTTTCGAGGGGTCCCGAACGGCCCGGATGTTTGGTTGATTTTGCGAAAAAGGAGGTTTCGATGATTCCGAGATCTATAGCTCCCGTTAAATTCCTGTTCGTATTGTGTTTGGCTGCGGCCGGATTGCACGCAGCGGCCCAGAACACAATTTTGGTGAATCGTATCGGGCCGTCGAGCGGCATGCTGTACATTGCCAATTCCGACGGCAGCAGCGAGCGGCTCCTCGCTTCCGGCGGAAACTTCGAATACGACGCCTCATATTCGGCTGACGGCCAATGGATCGTATTCACCTCCGAACGCAACGGCCCGGCGAACATCTATCGAATCCATCCGGATGGTTCGGCTCTCGATCGCCCCACCGCGAGGCTGATTGCAGAATTGCTAGTGTGGATTGCCCAAACGCCGGACAGATCAGGCTTGCCGTCCTGCGGGTGCCGAGAGATTGGGTTTTCCACCGGGCGTCCGCGGAATCCCGGGTGTGGGGTAGCCCAGCCATTGCGCGGAGAGCGATACAGAAGTCGAAAGCAAAACAACTAAAGCTGGAATCGGTAAATCCATTTTGACCTCCTCCGTTCGAGGTGCCGGAACCTCGCGCTTGCCCTTCCGTGGTGAGCGTCGTTTCGTGGCCTCTGGAAAATCAGAATACATACTTGAGCGCGAATTGGAACACTCGAGCGGGGGCATTGGTTGCAGCGCCGGTCACGCCGGCTTGGCCCTGGACACCGGGAGGTGGAGTCGCATCGTTGAGGATGCGGCCGAACGTGTTTGGTGAGCTCAAGGTGATAGCAGGATCGCCGGGCCGAAGGCTATTGGTGGGATTGAAACACTCCACTCGTACTTCCACACTCTGGTGCTCGCGAATCTTGAATTGTCTCGATATCGCATCATCCCATTCCCAGAATCCCGGCCCTCGCACGCTGTTGATGCCCATGTTTCCAAATGTGCCCAAGGGGGGAGCCTGGAATGCCGCCGGATTCAGCCATTGGAGACAGAACGCACCAGGAGACCCACACGATTGGTTTTGAGCGGGCGAGTAAACGTTGGCCAGTACTTGGTTGGGACGTTGCGTGCCGGGAGGGTTGCCTCCGAAGCCAGTGGCGATATCCGGAGCCGCGCCGGTAATAATCCCCCCGATACCTCCCGTACCGCTATTTGTCAGGGGATCGCCGGTGCGTGCGACCACGCTCGAGCCAAAAGTCCAGCCCGACGCTATGATACGCGCGAATCGGTTTTCGAACCTAGGTGTTTGGGCTACCAGAGTAACATTGGCGACCTGCCGCCTATCCTGGAGGCAATCGCCTACATCCAGGTTGCGATCGGCAGGACCGATGTTCTGGTACGCCTGATGGATATAATTAGCGCCGGGGTTTAATAGGGTGATCAGCGGCAGCCCGATGCAGTGCGACCAAGTGTAGTTGAAATTCAGATTGACGTTGCTGCCCAAGCGCCAATTGGTGGCCAGGAGCAGTCCGTTATAGCCCTGCGTGCCCCCGTCGTCATATTGCGAAACATATCCGAGCTGAGTCCCCGGAGCGCTCAGATTCAGAAGCCGGCGTTGATTCACGTTCGAGGAATTCGTGCACGGACCGGGTGCTGTGAGCCCGTATTGCCCGGCTACACAATTTCCCGGGATATACTGAGCAGGATTCAGCTCGACCGCATTCCATACGTGAACAATGTGGGTCCCTAGATATGTGGCCGATACGAACCAGTTCGGCGTGATCTGCCTTTGTGCGCCGAAGTTCCAGGAATACTGTACAGGTGTTTTCAAATCAGGTGGTACCGGAAGATACGTGCCATAAGGCGCGAACACGGGATTGCTCTTATTGTAGTTATAGGGAAAGGGATCGCCGCCCGGGTAAGTCGCGTACGGATTGTCTAACTTAACACCCAAACTGATGACAGTTAAACGGAATGGCGAAGCGGATTCGTTGTTGATCACCTGGTTGTGGCTTACGAAGTCGTGCGCGATGCCGGCACCGGCGCGAATGGCTGTTTTTCCGTCGCCAAACGGATCCCACGCGATTCCCACGCGAGGATCGACATTGCCCCAACGTGAATTGATGCCGGAATTACCGTGAAACCCGGGATCGCCCGGATACGTAAACCCGGCTGGGGCGTTGGGGATTACCGTGCTCCGCTGACTTGCATAAAACCGAGCGATGCTGAAATTGTACGTGTCGCCCTGCGGAAACGCCGCGGCGAAGAATGGGGCCCAGTTGACGCCATAATTTAGCGTCAGCCTGGAATTGATCTTCCAGGTATCTTGCGCATACAGCGCGAAGAAGTTCTGTCTCACATTCAGGGGATTGGGGTTGGCCTGCCGCAACTGCGAAACGTTGCCCAACAAAAAGTCGGCCATGCTGGAACCGGTCGCGCCGGGAGCGACCGTATAGGCTCCGTCGGCAAAGGCCTGGGCCAGAAGCCAATCGATCGAGCGCATGTAGTACCCGCCAAAAGCGAACAGATGCGATCCGTGGGTGATAGTGAAATCATCATTGACGCCAAAGTTGGTTTGGTAGGAAAAAGCGTTTTTGGTCGTGCTTCCCAGGGTGAACTGGCCAACGACGTTAAGCGAGAAGTAATGCGGATCGTAGCTGAACGCATTGATTCCAAGGTCGGGAGCGCCGAACATGTTCGCGCCGGGCTTCAAGGCTGCGATCCGATTCACTGAAAGCCGCATGGAGTTCACCATACTCGGGCTCAATACGTATGTGTCGCCGATGGTCCCCGATTGAGCCTGGTCGTTGAAGCCGGGGGTGCCTTCGGTTAATGGATCGGGTGTCAGCGAGTAGGGAACGGCAAATTCCTGTCTGGTAAGCATGTACCGCGCGAACAGCGTGTGCTTGGCGCCTAATTGATAGTCCACCCGAGTCAGGCCTTGATTGTCGTTTTCGTGATTGACAATTCCCGTAAGAACACGTCCACAACCGTTCAGAGCTTGCGGAAGCCGCTTGGCGATATTCAAGGCTGCCGGGCTAAGAAGCGAGGTGCTGACCTGGTTATTGAGGAAGGGCCCTCTCAATGTTAATGGCTGGCCATTTTGGCAAGCTGCGGACGCGAATGTCGTGAAGTTCCCCTGCAACATGTCGGGTGTGGGCACAAACTCCTGGGTACTAATCGGAGTCTGGCGGACCAGCGTCCCCTGGTAGCCAGCGAAGAAGAACAGTTTGTCTTTCTTGATCGGTCCGCCCACAGTGCCGCCAAACTGGTTTCTCTTGAGACCGTCCGGACCGGTTGCGAAGAAATCACGCGCATTAACGTCGTAGTTGCGCAAGAACTCGAACAGATCCCCGTGGAAGGCATTCGTTCCCGACCTGGTGACGGAATTGACCGTCGCGCCGGAATGTCCACCATTGGAGGCGTCTTGCACACTGGTCGAAACCTTGAACTCTTGAAGCGCATCCGGGAACGGCAGCGGCATGCCGCTTCCATCCAGCGTGTTAATATGCGGAGCGCCGTCGAAGTTGTACTGCACGCCTTCGATGCTGGAACCGGCCACCGAGATCAGCGCGCCGGTCCGCATACCGTACCCGGGCGATACGCCGGTCTGAACGGACGACCCGCCGAGCGTGATCAGGTCGGTCGGCTGCCGCCCATTCAGCGGCAAATCGAGAATTCTCTGGGTCTCAATCACGCTGCCCACGCCAATACTGCGCGTTTCAACCTGGCTTACGTTTGCTTCGACCTGAACGGATTCACTTACCTGCCCAAGCCCCATCGTGATGGGGATCTGTGGCGCCGTCCCAACTTGCAAAGTGATTCCCGTCTGCACATAACTGCGGAATCCCATCTTGCCCGCTTCCAATCGATAAGGCCCGAGCGGTAAGTTGGTCAAGATATAATTGCCCGCGTCATCGGTTATCGCGGTGCGCTTAAAATCTGTGTCAGTTTCAGTGGCTGTGATTTGCACGCCCGCCATGACGGCCCCGGAACTGTCCCTCACGGTGCCACTGATTTGTGAAACAGCTTGCGCCAAAACGACGCTGGGAAGAACGCTGCTCACCCAGAGTATCCCCATCACGCTAGCGGCACGGGTTAACGGCTTCCAAGCATTCGAAAACGTCATGCAATACTCCATTCATCGAGGGTTACAGATCTGAATTCCGGCGCCGCCGGATTCCCGCGAATCCCAAAGGGCGACAAAAAAGATTCGAGTGAGCTTCGCGGGCGGTGAACCGGATTCCGCTGGTCGAAGCTTTCGGGCGGTTCAAATCGCATACGACGGCAGCATAACACTGTCGTGAGCCAACGGTAAGGGGGAGAGGAAGCTTTGATAAGTGTGCATCGGCCCCAGCACTGCGTGGAGCCCAAGGCTATTTAATGGCTGACGCGACCATTGCGCCCGGCGGTGCTCTCGACTATCATAACGAAGTCGTTGGCAGGCTAGGAGGCGAGACCCTGGCTCGCCCGAGTGGAAGCAACGCGGGAAGGCGCCGGATCAGTTGATTTGCAGCCCGTTACCATGGCCGCACAGAGGTTGGCAAGCGTGCAGGACATGCCTTCGTGAAACCGGAGAAATGATCCGAAGATGAGAAATTTCACCTTTTTCCTGGCCGCCGCCATCTCCTTTTCTCTCGCCGCAAGCGGTACGCTTGGTCAAGGCAGGGGTGGTGGGCGAGGAGGAGGGGGCGAGAGCGCTCCGCAGCAACTGCAAACGGCCAAAGCCCCGGCTGTGTTCGATATGACTGGCTACTGGGTGTCCATCGTGACCGAGGATTGGCGCTTCCGAATGATCACGCCGCCTAAGGGAGATTTCGACTCGTCCCGAGGCGGTGGATTTGCCGGGGGAATACCATTAAATCCTGAGGGAAGTAAGGTCGCCAATACCTGGGATCCGGCAAAGGACGAGGCGGCAGGCGAGCAGTGCAAAAGCTACGGTGCGGCGAACATTATGCGGGTTCCGGAACGGCTGCATATCACGTGGCTCGATGACCAGACTCTCAAGATTGAGACGGACACGGGACGTCAGACGCGCACGTTTTATTTCGGGGACCGCGGACAGGGTGGAGACTGGCAGGGTGCATCGAAAGCCACGTGGGACTTGGGCCCGGATTTTGGCGCGAAGCCTACGAACTTTGATCCGCGGTTCGGTTCACAGAGTAAGATTCCAGGCGGCAGTCATACGGGTCTCAAGCAGGCCCCGGCGAAAACGGCTCTAACATAGTTAATTGGGCACTAGATTGAACAACTGGCCGCTTATGCCAGACGTTCTGGAGGTTCTGAGCGATGTCAAACGCAATTAAGAGGGAAAGACGCATAGTTTTGTTTCTGAGCGCGGGCCTTCTGGCGGCATCAATCCCGATGTTCGGCCATCATGGAACGGGTATTGCCTACGACTCTGAAAAACCGACGGAGGTTAAAGGTACCGTCACGGAATTCAAGTGGCAAAACCCGCATGCCCAACTGTTTATTGATACCAAGAGCGCTGACGGAACTGTCGAACACTGGGCGGTTGAACTGAACAGTCCGGGTGTGATGACAAGGCAAGGTTGGACTCGCCGTCGATTCAAGCCCGGAGACGAAGTCAGGATAACGGTGTTTCCAGCCAAATCAGGCGCGCTTGTGGGATCCTGTATCGGTAGATGTAAAGTGACTATCAATGGGGCGGATGCGACTCCGAAACCTGTTGCTGACGAACAGTTCTAACAAAGGGAGTTAAGGAGTTTGAAGAATGCGAAACCGGGTTATCTGGTCAATCTTCGTCACTGTCTGGTCCATAGCAGTTCTGGCACCCGTCTCATTGGCGCAGACGGTTCAAACTCAGGAGGGTGGACAAGGGAGGGGACGGGGTGGTGGACCCAGGCGCAATGTCCCGCCTCCTCCGGGTCCTCCGCACGATTCCCATGACCTTAACGGGATTTGGCTGCAGTACGGCGGCGGGTTCGGGGGCGCCGCGGGCGGTCGTCCCAAGGTGGGAAGCGAATGGACCAAAGACGAACTCCCGCTCACGCCTGCAGGGCTTTCCAAGTTGAATGGGAATCATTCCGGTAAGGGACCCAGAGCCGACGTACCCGCGAAGGGCAACGACCCGTTATCGGGCGCCAACGTGCCAGGCTTGCTCCGTACGCTGATTTATGGCAGGCCTTTTGAGTTCGTCCAAACCCAAGATAAAGTTGTCCAGCTCTTTGAGTGGTTCCGTATATGGCGTGAGATATGGACCGATGGACGAAAAATGCCTGAGGACCCCGGCCCGAGATTCTACGGCTACTCCGTTGCCAAGTGGGATGGGAACATCCTGGATGTAGAAACGTTTGGTCTCGATCCAAGACTCTGGGGCGACGAGTGGGGAATGCCTTTTACCGAGAATATGCGCGTTCGGGAACGTTGGCATCGCTTGGACCGCGACAACCTGGAGCTCAACGTTACGTTCACAGATCCCGAATATTACACGAGGCCCTTTGCCAGCGAAACGCAACGGTTCCGGCTGCAAACCAAGGGGATGGCGGACGCGGAGATGCTCGAGGTAATCTTCACACCAATGGATGAGCAGGACTTTAATAAGAACATCCGAGATCCCAGCTCGCTTGGGATAGCTGGGCCGAAGTCGGGGGTGCGCAACGCCAACCACTAGACAAGTTCATGAGGGCACAGAAACCATGAGAGTTGGGAAGCGCTCACGCCAACAGGCATCCGGGCAAGCAGCATCAGTTGAGGGCCTATCGAGGCGATTCATCATGGGTACTATCGAGACGACCCTCGTATTTCTACTGGGAATGGCCTCCGCAAGCGGCCAGAACGCGCCTGCCGAGAAAATGCTGATGGCCGAGGACGTTTTCAAGAATGTTCAGGTGCTCAAGGGGATCCCCGTAAATGAATTCATGGAGACAATGGGCTTCTTTGCCGCCTCTTTGGGCTATAACTGTACGAATTGCCACGTCCAGCAAAGCCTGGCGAACTGGGCAAAATATGCCGACGATATTCCGGTCAAACGCCGGGCCCGCGGCATGATTCTGATGGTGAACGCCTTTAACAAAGCCAATTTCGGGGGAAGGCGAGTACTCACCTGTTATTCCTGTCATCGAGGCTTAGGAATCCCCAAGGTCACGCCAAGTTTAGCGGAACAGTACGGTATGCCGGTCGATGATCCAAACGAAGTTGAAATCACCGATCCAGATGCAAAAGATCCTACCGCCGATCGAATCCTCGATAGGTATATCGAGGCGGTAGGCGGGAAAGAAAGCGCAGCCCGCCTTACCAGTCTCATTGCCAAAGGGACGTACGTGGGATACGACACAGACTCTGTAAAAATCCCGGTAGAAGTCTTCGCAAAGGCTTCGGGGCAGCGCACCATGATCGTGCATGGCCCCCTGGGAGACAGCACCACTACTTATAACGGCCGGAGTGCTTGGATAGCGGGGCCCGACAAACCTGTCCCGGTCTTAAGCCTACCGCCCGGTGCGGACTGGGATGCGCTGAAATTAGATGCCAGCCTTTCTTTTCCCGGCGGCATAAAACAAGCCCTCACCCAGTGGCGTGTGGGCTTCCCGGCCACTACTATCGATGATCGCGATATGGACGTAGTTCAGGGAACCACGACTGGAAAGTCGCGCGTGAAGTTGTTTTTTGACAGGAAATCGGGCCTGCTAGTACGGCTGGTGCGTTATGCAGACACCGTTGTCGGTATCGTTCCGACACAGATTGACTACTCCGATTATCGCGATGTTTCTGGAGTAATGATACCTTTTAAATGGACCGTGACCTGGACGGACGGGCAATCGACTGCTGAGCTGAACGAGGTAACAGCCAATGTGTCAATTGATGAAGCGAAGTTTGCCAAACCGGTTGCGCCCGTAGCGCAGCAGAGATCCACGCTCCAATAGGTCTTATCTAAACGGCGCGCGAGGAACAGAGAGGCATTAAATATGAACGGAACAAGGCTGGTGACATGCGTGGCGCTGAGCGTTGGATTCGTGCTCACCCAGGGTATGGGCTACGGGCAGTCGACCGCACTCACGCCTTTCGATAAGCTCCCGGACTGGAGCGGGTTGTGGATGATGATGGGCGGAACGGTCTTTGACACCGCGACACAGACTGGCAAGGGTGGAGTCTTAACGCACGGCTTGAGGGAGCATCCCCCGTACGCCGAGCTCTATGAGAAGAAATACGAAGAGCATCTTGCCCGGCGCGATGTGGACCGGTTTCCCGACGTGATCACCAACTGTGGAGTTCCCGTCGGTTACCCGCGAATTATGAACCTTCCGGATGGCTATGAGTTCCTGGTGCGGCCGGACGAGTTTTATATCATCACGGAGAACGGCCCGAACACCATGCGCGTGTATACGGACGGACGCCCGCTCCCCAAGAAAGAAGATACGTGGGGGACCTATACGGGCGTCTCCGTCGGCCATTGGGAGGGCGACACGCTGGTGTGGGAGACGATCGGCTTAAAGGGAGACCGCGACAACGATTCCATCCTCGATCGGACGGGCCTGGTGCTGAGCGATGCCGCGCACATTACTACGCGGATGCGAAAGATCAACGACAACACGCTCCAGGCAGTGCTCACCATCGAGGATTCCAAGGCTTTGACAAAACCGTGGGTGGTTACGAAGCAATTCAGGAAGCAGAAGCCTGGATTATTCATGTATGACTATGGCTGCGCGGAGAACAACCGGAATCCGGTGAATACCGCCACGGGCGAAACGTTGATATTGGGCGCTGATGGCAAGCCCGTTAAATAATTGATGGATTCTGAAATTCAAGGAGAATTTAGAAAATGAAGCCAGTTTGCGTTGTTCTGTTTGCGATATTAGCAGCGGTGCCGGTTCTGGCGCATCATGCCGGCGCCGGTTTCAGCCAGGAAACCAAAGTCATCACCGGGACCGTGAAGCAGTTCCAGTTCCTGAATCCCCATTCCTGGATCCAGGTAAACGTTACGGACGATGCCGGGAAGGTGGTGGAATGGAGCCTCGAATGGGGAAGCCCGAACGAATTGGGCCGGCAAGGCATCCGCCCAAGCACGTTTCCTGCAGGCGCCCGGGTGACATTTAAGATTCGCCCTGTCAAGAGTGGCGCTCCGGTCGCTGCGTTTCAGGCGGCGAAGTTTGAAGATGGCCACATTATCGGCAAGTGGGAAGGCGACGCCGACGGTCAATAAGCCGAGCCACAGATTCCCGTCAGGAAAAATGGAAAACAGCTCGTGAATTTAGAATGGGTCTCCTAATGAATCTTCGCTTTTCAGCAGGATCCGTTTGCACGTCCATTCTTTGCGCTGGTTTTTGGGTTCCTGTGGTGCTTTCGCCCGAACGAGCGCGCGCACAAGGCCGGCAGAACTTCGATGCGGTAAAGGTGGAAACTCACCCGGTCCAGGGCAAGGTTTATATGCTAACCGGCGCCGGGGGGAATGTGACCGTGCAGTTGGGCCCTGATGGCGTCCTGCTGGCCGGCGCTCGAGCAGGTGCTCAGACTCCGGTTTTTAAGCACTCCTAAGCGTTAGCAAAATTACCCTGTTTCCTGTGATAGATTCGATAGGCGAAAGCCACACATTCGTCATGAGAGGGCGGTCGTAACAAGGATGTTACAGGAGGCCAGGTGAAGGAACCTTATGATGCCATTATCATTGGAACCGGCCAGGCAGGACCGTCGCTCGCGGTCCGGATGGCTGGCGCCGGTCAGCGCGTGGCCATCATTGAACGAGACCGATTTGGCGGAACATGCGTGAATACGGGTTGCATTCCAACGAAAACGCTGGTTGCTTCCGCCTACGCGGCGCACGTGGCGCGGCGGGCCTCCGAATTCGGGGTTCAACTTGCAGGGTCCGTGACAGTGGATATGGAGCGCGTAAGGGCGCGCAAGGACGAAATCTCAGGCCAATCCCGAACAGGAGTGGAGACGTGGCTTCGAGGAACGCAGAACTGCACCGTCTATCAGGGGCACGCGCGATTCGAGTCGCCCACGGAAGTACGTGTGGCTGACCACCTGCTCATGGGACAGAGAATTTTCATCAACGTGGGCGGCAGGGCGACCATACCGGCGTTGCCCGGCGTCGTGGACACACCATATCTGACCAACTCCACGTTGCTGGACCTCGACACCCTCCCGCGGCACCTCGTGATTGTCGGGGGCGGCTATGTGGGGCTGGAGTTTGGCCAGATTTTCAGACGCTTCGGCAGCGAGGTCACCATCATCGAGAAAGCACCCCGCCTGATCGCGGCTGAGGATGAGGACGTATCGTCGGCGGTGCGAGAGATCCTTGAACGGGAGGGCATCCAGTTTCGCCTGAATGCGGACTGCATTGCACTGTCGCCGGGAAAGACTGGGATAGCCGCGAGAGTGACCTGCGCCCAAGGGGATCCCGAAGTCACGGGATCGCATCTTTTGCTGGCGATGGGCCGGACCCCGAATACTGATGACCTGGGCCTCGAGAGGGCCGGCGTTCTACACGACACCCGCGGCTATATCAGGGTGGATGATGAGCTTCGAACCAATATTCCCGGTATTTGGGCGCTGGGCGACTGCAATGGCCGCGGCGGATTCACGCACACTTCCTACAACGATTTCGAGATTGTGGCGGCGAACTTACTTGATGGCGACACCCGTCGCGTTACAGACCGGATTCGGGCATATAACCTGTATGTGGACCCGCCTCTTGGGCGAGTAGGAATGACCGAGGCCCAGGCGCGGCAATCCGGGCGGCGCGTGCTGATGGCGAGACTTCCCATGACACGCGTCGGGAGGGCTATAGAAAAAGGCGAGACGCAGGGATTCATAAAAGTTTTGGTGGACGGAGACTCGAAGCAGATACTTGGCGCAAGCATTCTCGGTACCGGCGGCGACGAAGTGATTCACTGCATCCTCGACCTGATGTATGCGCGCGCTCCTTATACCGTGATGCAGCGCGCCATGCACATTCACCCGACTGTATCCGAGCTGATTCCTACCATGCTCTCAGACTTGCAGCCAATGTGACACACGCTGGCGGCAACGACCCGTACCACGCTCGAGGTATTGGCCGCCAACACTTCCGCGTTAGCGAAAGAACAGTGCCTTTTGGGATGCCGGCAACCCTGCATATCCGGTCAGCACGACGCGAACTGGCCGGCTTGGTACGCCGCGTACCTGGTGGCCGAGCAGGCAGCCCTGTCCGCTTCAAGGCGACTATGGACGGGGCGGCGCCGGGTGACAGTGAGAAGGCATCACCCTTCTTGAAAGAGACGTATTTCCCCTCGCCGTCAGGTTGTTCGTGAAACTCGCGATTGCGATTCTCTGGCTTGTCGACGGCGGCGTCCGCTCAACAGGTAAATCGCAGCCCGCAGTTCCAGCAAGGGGTCATCCGAGGGCTCGATGCCGTCGACACGTGGAATTGGGTCGAAAATGATGCCGCGATGGGCTTCGTCATCAGGAGCTTGGGCTCTGAGCTCGAGGGCGCCTAAATGAACCGAAGGGCGATCCGCGGGCCAATGAATTGTGGCGTCATCCACAGTGTCGCCCTCGTTCGCTATCTGCACGCGTATGTCGAATCGAATCGGGGATGCGGCAATCCGGTTGGTCAATTCGTCAAACAGGTAGTTCTCCCCCTTTGATTTCGCGGCCTCCTCATCGATATGGTCGACGCCGGCATCAGGCACCAAGCGATACCGCCCGAAACGCGCGAGCCCTTGCTGATTGATGAATCGGAAGGCAGTCACGCCGAAATAAGCCTCGCTTGCGAAACTCGCGGGACTTGGCTTGGGCGCCTGCACAAAGGCAAGCGCCGGCAGGTGAGTAGAGAGAAAGGCAGACGGATCGCCGGCTGCCAAGGCCCGGAGAAACCCAAGGAATTCCTGGCCTGTTCGCGTGGGGAAACCGTCCGTCGAATGGCTCACAATGTCCGTGTGGACGTGATCGGCGAGATGGAATCGGATCGCCAGTCCGCGCGGATTGGAATCCGGAGCGTTGTCTGGAATCAACGGCAAGCCCGTTCCGTTGGAGAACCTCACGGTCACGGGAGTAGAGGCCCGCGTAACGTGCGGCGCGCGGGTAAGGGAAACGGCCTCCGGTGAGGGAGTGAAGATCCCGCTCAGCATGATTCCTTTGGCGTGGGCTGGGCGAAACCCAGGGTGAAGGCCGAAGATCGCGTCTAGTTGTTTGAGCAGATCATTGGCGAGTTGGACGACTTTTTCGTCTGAGGGAAGCGGCATAAATCTCCTTTAAAACGGATTTTGGTGGCCTGGCTCAGGATGGCTATCCGTCTACGCTATCTGAACAGTCTTCTGAATAGCAACGCTCTTTGAGGCGATCACGCCCATCAGCTCACGGGGCCTCGCAGGCCAAGTCGGAAGCGGGCTCCGACAACCAACATTGGCCCTCGGCGCGCAGTAATCGGAACGCGGCACGGACTTCGGCCGCAAACAGCTCCGGCTGCTCCCTCGCGACGAAGTGGCCGTCCGGCTTATGCAACCCGCTTTCCCGCCGCGGCGTTCCGGGCTTCGATGGCTTTGACGGAGTTATCAAACGCCTTTTCCAAAACCGCCCTGCCGATGGTCCTGAGCACGAAGCCGAGCAGTCGTCCCTTGAGGTTCTTGCCCTCGCGTACGACGACCACGTCAATGCCGGTCGAGCCGTTGGGTTGACGGGTGAAGGTGTACGTGTGGCCGGACGCGCCTCCCCACACGTTGGAGTCGGTCGTCGTGAGGACGACGTGGTTGGGATCGGACCAGTCGTAGTGAAGGCGTTCCCAGATGCCTCCCGAGCCTTCGGTGACGTCAGCCTCAGAGCGGCTGCGACTATGCACCTTGAGGTACTCATCGGCGCTGTTGCCAAAGAGCTTCGCCCGGCCCGGCCCAAAGTCGGTGAGCCCGGCGACGTACTGCTCGGGCGTCGACGTGGTTGTCTGGTGGAGGTGGATTACGGTTTGCGTCATGGTCGTTCTCCGTTCTACGCAAGAGAACAATGCAACCGGCTCTCCAAACGAAAATCGCTGAAAAGCAACAAAGCGAGGGCCGAAAGCGCGCCGCATGCCCGGCAAAATGACGAACGATGGGCAAAGGGCCAGGCGGCGTGACGCTATCCGGACGTGGGACGCTTCTGGCCGTACTTGTCGATGCCCAGCCGCTTGATCTTCGATTCCAGCGTCTGCCGGGGAATCCCGAGTTTCGCGGCGGCGCCGGTGGGCCCGGATATACGCCCATGGCTCTCCGCGAGGGCTGCTTCGATCATCTCGACTTCCCGATCCGCCAGAGCGGCAAGCCCTTCCTGCTGGCGTGGAGAGTCTGCCGGTTCGCTTTTTAGCCAGCTCTCATCAACTACGAACGTCTCGGTTTCACTGAGGATGACGGCGCGTTCCACGACATTCTGCAATTCGCGGATATTTCCAGGCCAATGGTAGACGCTCAACTGCTGCAGTGTGTGCTTGCCGATACGCCGGATGTCCTTGCCGGTCCCTTTGGCGAACCGGCCGACGAAGTACTCGACGAGCAAGGGGATATCTTCGGCTCGCTCGCGCAGGGGTGGAACGGGAATCGGAAACACGTTCAACCTGTAGAAAAGGTCCTGGCGGAAAGTTCCGGCAGCGACGGCGGCCGGCAGGTCCCGATTGGTGGCGGCGATCAGCCGAACGTCTACCTTGATCGAGTGATTGCTCCCCACGCGCTCGAATTCGCGTTCCTGCAGCACTCGCAGCAGCGCGATCTGCGTTTCCATCGGGAGTTCGCCGATTTCGTCCAGAAAGATCGTCCCGCCGTCAGCGGCTTCAAACCTGCCGAGACGCCGTTGCAGTGCGCCAGTGAAGGCGCCTTTTTCGTGCCCGAAAAGCTCGGAAGCGATCAGCGACTGCGGAATCGCCGCGCAGTTGACCCGCACGAAGGCCCTGTTGGCGCGTTTCGATCTCCGATGCAGCGCCCGCGCGATCAGCTCTTTGCCGGTGCCGGTTTCGCCCAGGATGAGAACTGTCGAATCCGACGGCGCGACTTTCTCCACTTGCTGCACCACGTGGCGCATCGGCTTGGAGGAGCCGACAATTTCCTCAAACATCGAAGCGCGATCGATTTCTTCTCGCAGAACGAGATTCTCGTTGCGAAGCCGCTCCTCCGTCTTCTTTCGGTCGTCGATGTCGGTGGACGTAACGTACCACCGGATGACGCGGCCACTTTCCTCTTTCAGCGGATCGTATTGAACCAGGCGCCAGCGATACTGCCCGCTTTTGAAGCGGGCGCGCATTTCCAGCTCGAACGGAATCCCCTCCAAGAGCCCCAGGCGCCGCTCCTCGCGCATCCGATCGACATCGTCAGGATGGAAGGCGCGCGCCAGAAAGCCCTGGCTATTCACCTCGGCCATTGTGAGTCCGGTGAGATCCAGAGCCGCCCGGTTCGCGTAGATCGTCGCGCCATCGGGCGCGAGAACCACGATCGCCTGGCGGATGGCATCGGTGATCGTGCGCAGCTCCCGCTCCTCCTGTAGCAGCTTCTGCTCAGCGCATCTGCGGTCATGAATGTCGCTATTGATCCCATACCAGCGGACGAGATTGCCTTGACCGTCAAATACTGGGGCGGCCGCGATCTGGAACCAGCGATATTCTCCGTCGAAGCGGCGCAGGCGTACTTCGATCTTGCAGGTGTTCCGGAACTGCTGGAGATCCTGCCACCACGTTTCGAGCGCCTGGATATCGTCCCGATGAACGGCCGATTTCCACTCGGATCCGTATAGCTGATCCGAAGAAAGGCCGGTGTACTCCCGAAATGGTTGGTTAAAGAAATCGAGCGAGCTGTCCGGCAGGCCGCACCAGGCGAGCGCGGGAAGGCCGTCGATGAAAGTACGGAGGTCCAGGTTGGCCCGGCTGTGGCCCTCACTCGTACTCATACGGCGAATCCGAAGGGCCCGCAAGCCTCGTGGGCGCCACGTGCAGCCATGGCCGAATTATACCTTCCGCGAATGCCGAGCCGCACAGGTCACTGGTGAGTCGAATCGGGCCGGTCTGCTTCGGCGCGCTCGCGAACCATCCACTCGCGCACGTAGGGAGGGCATTGCACCAGGTCAATGCCGTCGTCTTCGCAGCGGATCAGGAATCGAACGACGTCGATGTCCACCAGCGTGACCTCGCTCAGGTCCAGGATTTTGAGCGCGCAGCCATCGTTCATTGCCGATCGAATGCAGGCGATGCGATCCGACTGAATGCGGCCGCTCAGCCGCAGCGTGGCGGCGCATTGACGGGAATTTCTCTCAATCCGCAGCATTGCTGGACTTCCTTTACCCCGCGGCGCGGACCACGCCATACCTGCCGGCCGGTTTTGCGCGCGACAAGTTGGGCCTCAGCGTCTGGCGCGCCGCCTCATAAGATTCCCATTGCCCCGCGTCCGGGAGCGCGGGGATCGTCACAAACTCCCCTTGATCGAAGCCCGCGAGAGACGCATCCACCATATCCTCGGCAGTCATCACGATTTCCTGGGGCAGCTCTTCGACGGGTTTGCCGGCTAGTTTCCACAAGTCCGTGGCTGTCGCGCCGGGCAGTACGACCTGAACTTTGACTTCCGTGTTGGCAAGCTCATGCCGCAACGATTGGCTGAAAGCCAGGACAAAGGCTTTGGTGCCGCCGTATACGCCATTGAGAGTTTCGGGGGCAATCGCGACGATGGAAGCGATGTTGATGATCGCGCCCGCGCCGCGCTTCACGAATGCGGGCACTACGGCGTAGGTCAGCCGTGTCGGCGCCTCGACATTCAGCGCGATCATCCGGCTCATGTCGCCGACATCCGATTTGAGGAGTGGCGTGGTAGCGGCCGCGCCCGCGTTGTTCACGAGTAGGGCGACTCGGGAGTCCTCGCGAAGGACCTGCTCCAGCCGGGCCAAGTCGTTTCGATTGGTCAGATCGGCAGTCATGACTTCGACTTTGCCGTGCGTCTCATTAGCAAGCCTCTTGGCCAGCTTGTCCATACGCCTCGTATTCCGGGCGACCAGGAGCAAGTCATAGCCGCGGCGCGCCAGGCGATCCGCGTAAACCGCGCCTATCCCGGAGGAAGCGCCGGTGACGACAGCGAGTCCCATCGATTGTGTGTTCATATGATCGGTCCTTTCTATCTTGAGAGCTGATGTGGTGGTCACGCCGCTTCCATGTGCACCCAGGCCGCCATTTGTAAGCCGCTCAATCGGAAGGGCTTGACATCGAACCGGACGCTGCGGGTTCAGCAAAATGACGAGCGTTCAGCAGTACCGGCCGGGCGGCCCGAAACCGCGACGCAACCTGATCGTGCATCCTATTTATATGCGCTCTGACATCGTCCCGGGGGCGATCTTCCCCGACTATGAGTTGTCCGATCACACCGCGAAACGCTGTAAGCTCTCCGAACTCCAAGGCCAACACCCAATGGTTCTGGTTCTAAGCCGCGGCGCTTTCTGTCCGAAGGACCGCCGGCAGGCGGAAGGACTTTTACAACTCCATCGTGAGACCGAGGTTGGCTACTGCCGACTGGTTACGATCAGCACCGACAACATTACCGAGACCAACGAATATCGCAGCGGAGTGGGCGCTCACTGGCCGTTCCTCTCCGACGCCGGCCGGATCGTCCAAAAGGATCTGGACATTGCCGAGTACACAGACCCTCTCCACAATCCGATGATCCCGCACACGATTGTTCTCGAACCGGGCCTGGTCGTGTACAAGATCTACAGCGGCTACTGGTTCTTCGGCCGGCCCACTCTGGAAGAACTGCGGCAGGACCTGCGCGCCGTCACCAGGAAATGCCGGCCCGACTGGGACATCACGGCGCCTGAGCTCAAGGCCGCCTGGCAGCAAGGACGGAGGGATCTCTTCTACCCTTATGGCAAGTCGTACGCGCAGACTCTCGGCGAGCAGGATTAGAACCCACGAGGCTGTGTTGACGGGCGGAGCCGACCTCGCCAGGCGGTGAAAGCATGCCGGATGACCCCTAAAACTTACAAACCAGTCTTTGGCATCCAAAGCGTTATTTCTGTATTATTCGAACAGCGTGCCGTGAAAAGCGTTCAAGAATCGCCGAATTCGAGTAAACGTAAACTGGGCCGGGTTCATGGAACAGTTACGCTGCCGTCACCGAAATGACACATGGTATTGGGATCATTTCGGAGAGGAGAAATGGATGAGAGGACTCGCGAAGCAGACGTTGCTGGTGTGGCTGTCGGCCGTCGTGCCGCTATTGGCGCAATTTGAAACCTCAGAGGTCGTGGGAACGGTGCGTGATGCATCCCAGCGAAGCGTGGCGAAAGCTGCTGTCACGCTGATCAGTCAGGAAACGGGGATCGAAGCGAAAGCGAACACCGACGAGGCGGGCAATTACGATTTCTTCAACGTCAAGGTCGGCCGCTACACGATCACGGTCGAGGCGACCGGATTTTCCAAGTTTTCGTCAGCAGATATCGGGGTAGCCGTAAACTCCCGGCAGCGCGTGGACGCAACGCTGCAGGTTGGATCGGTCTCGGAAACGGTGATCGTCAGCGCCCAGGCCAGCGTGGTGGAAACCGATACGAGCGCTCACAGCCAGGTGATCAGCACGGAGGCGATCGTGGAAATGCCATTGAATGGCCGCCAGTACTCCAGCCTGGCTCTGCTCTCAACCAACGTGCACATTTCGCCGATCGCGGCGTCGTTTTCGCCCTCGGCCACGCCGCGCGAAGGGGCCTTCAACGTGAACGGCATGCGCAGCACGTATAACAATTTCCTGATGGACGGGTTGGATAACAATTCGTACGGGACGAGCAACCAGAACTATTCGAGTCAAGTCGTGCAACCGTCGCCCGATGCGATCGCCGAATTCCGAGTCATCACCAGCAACTTCAGCGCGGAATACGGACGCGCCGGCGGGGGAATTATCAATGCCGTGATGCGCTCCGGCAGCAATCAGATCCACGCCAGTCTATGGGAGTTCTTGCGCAACACGGACCTGAACGCTGTAGGGTTCTTCAAGCCGGCCACCGGCAAACCTTCCCTGCACCGGAATCAGTTCGGAACGACGATCGGCGGTCCATTCATTAAGAACAAGCTGTTCTTCTTCGCCGACTACGAAGGCTACCGGCAAACCCAAGGCTATGTCAGTTTCTACTCGGTGCCGAGCGTCAGCGACCGGCAAGGGATCCTGCCGGTAGCGGTGGTCAATCCGCTTACCGGTACTGTTTATCCTGCGCAAACCGCAATTCCGGTGGCGCAAATCAATTCTTTTGCCGCCGGCGCGCTGGCAGGATTACCGGCAGCCGCTAATTCGACACGCGCGAACAATATTCTGGCGACGATTCCGCTCCGCGACTTCGCCGACAAGTACGACGCGAAACTGGATTACCAGGTGCGCAACGACATGACGGCCTTCCTGCGTTTTAGTCAGCGCAAGGACATTTCGTACTTCGGACCGGCCGACCCGGGGACGGCCGGCGGCGATGGCAACGGCTTCATCCATGCGATTCAGCAACAGGCCGCGGTAGGGTACACCTGGACGGCGACCTCTACGTCGCTGATCGAGGCACGCCTGGGTTTCACGCATGTGCTCGGTGGGAAGCAGCCGCCGTATCTCGGCGGGCCGGATATCGCGAAGCAATACGGGATGCTGG
>Ga0075030_100000598_pt1 | contig 31623 bp, 28 predicted proteins | sample LitLauG_LLR_2012_FD_71393 | JGI IMG/M metagenome (GOLD analysis project Ga0075030, IMG submission 71393) | Freshwater sediment microbial communities from Pennsylvania, USA - Little Laurel Run_MetaG_LLR_2012 | ecosystem: Environmental > Aquatic > Freshwater > Creek > Sediment | place: USA...
ACTGCACGGCCAGCAAGGCGGCCGATTGCAGGGCCATGCTCATGCCCTCGCCGAGGATCGGGTGCGCTTCCCCGGCGGCATTGCCGACCCGGAAGATTCCGTCGTCGGCCCCGATGCGCAGCCGCGGGTCGAGCGGACCGGAAGATAGCCAGGGGCCGTCACGCCTGGCATGGCGCAGCGCGTCGCGCACGCCGGAGCACTGGCCTCGCAGCCAGGCCTCGACGACGCCACCGACATCGGTGCCTGGCGCGGCGCGGCGCAGTGCGCCGAGGCGATCGCGCCGGATGCAGCAGGCCAGGGTGGTGACCGCGCGATCGCCGATCACCATGCCGCCGTAGCCGCCGTCCAGTGCCATGACGCTGATCACGCCGTCGCGCAGCGACGAATCGAGGAAATTGGCCTTGAAGGCCAGCAGGTCGGCGCCACCGCGGGCGCGCCGCCGGACCGCGCGTTCCCACGGCAGGCCTTCCCACGATCCATGGGCATCGATCAGGACCGAGGCCTGCAATGGCCGCCGCGCGGCCGATTCGGCCGAGCGCAGCTCGCATTGCCAGGCGCCGGCACGGCCGCACAGGGTCTGCACGGCCCAGGGCTGCATCACCGCGACTCCTGCGGCGCGGGCCTGCTCGAGCAGCAAGGTATCGAGCGTCTCGCGCCCCAGCGCGCGGCCCCATGGATGGCGCGGGTGCCCGGCGGCGGGCAGCTCGGCCGTGACCGAGGCCTCGCCGCGCAGCAGCGACACCTGGCGCAGCGGTGCTCCGGCGCCGGCTTCGACTGCATCGCCGATGCCCAGCGCATCGAGCAGGGGCAGATTGCTGGCCGCGATGCATTCGCCGCACACCTTGCGGCGCGGGAAGCGCTGCTTCTCGATCAATGCCACGGCCCAGCCGGCCCGGGCCAGCAGGATCGCGGTGGCCGAACCCGCCGGCCCTGCGCCGACCACGATGGCGTCGAAGTGCTGGACCATGATGCCGCGGGTCAGTTCGCGCGCGAGCGGCGGGCGCTGAAGCAATGGCTGAACAGCCGCGCCGGAAATTCCGCGCACTGCCACGCGCTGCCATCCGACGGCCAGTGCGCCGTGATCTCACCGTCGCGAAAGCCGGCGTGCACGCTCAACACGGCGTCGCCGCGCGTCACGGCATTGGCGCCGATCGCCCCGACCAGGTGGCTGCCCAGCAAGGCCCGCCAGGAGCGCTGCGGTTCGCAGGCGAAGAACCGGTCGGTACAGGACGCGATCCCGGCGAGCAGGCCAAGCAGCTGCGCGCCCTCGAAGTGGTGCAGGAACAAGGCGCACGAGACGAGGTCCCAGGTCGGTGCGGGCACCGGCGCTCGCGTCTGGGCCCCAACGGCCGCGCAGCCGGCCGCCCAATCCAGCGCATCGGCCACTTCGACCCGGACCGTCCAGCCCAGCTGGGCATAGCCGGCGAGCGTCGCCGCGCCGACGATGTCCAGGCGATCGAGCAGGGTCAGTTCGACCTGCGGCCAGGTCGGCGCCAGCCGGCGGGCAACACCCAGCAGCAGCGTGCCGTCACCGGCCCCGATCTCCAGGATCCGCAGCGGCGCCGTGTCGCGCCGCTCGCCAAGCAGGGTCCGCCACCCGCTGGCCAGGATGCCGCGCGTGCCCATCATCCGATGCACGCGAACAAGATCGCGCCGCGAACGCCGCGCCGCGGGATGCTGCGCGGCCAGATGGTCGAGCGTCTCGGCGCCGACGACTCTGGGCATGCTCACCGGGATCTCCCCCCACCCATTTCGTTCTCGTTGGCGCGGCGCCGCGCTCTCATCCGTGCACCTCCAGCAAGGCGCCGTGGCAGCTGAAGCCGGCACCGAACGAGGACAGCCACCACCAGCCGGGCGCGGCGTCATCGGCCAGCGCCGCTTCGAGCACGAAATAGACGAAGGCGCTCGACAGGTTGCCGTATTCGCGCAGCATGGCCGCGCTGTAGCGCAGGTCATCGGGCCGCAGTTCCAGGCGCTGCTCCAGCGCCTGGAGCACATCGCGGCCGCCGGCGTGCATGATCCAGGCGCCGACATGGCGCGGTTGCAGCCCGGCACGGCCCAGGACCGTGGCCAGCACGCGCTGCGCGTACTCGGCCGCCAGTCCGGGGACGGCACGGGTCAGGATGTTGCGCAACATGCCGTCGCGCTGCTCGAACATCAGCGCGCTGCGCTGGCCCGGTTCGATCAGCGATGCGCTGTCCTTCCATTGGATCCGCCGCCCGGTCGATCGGCCGGCGCGCGACAGGACGGCCGCTCCGGCACCATCGCCGAACAGGCAGGCGCTGATCAGCACGCCCGGATCGTTGTCCAGGTACATCGCCGCACTGCTGACCTCGACGCAGATCGACAGCACGTGCTCGCAGCGGCCAGCGGCCAACAAGGCCGCGCCGAGTTGCAGGTTGGGCAGTGCCGCGGCGCAGCCCTGGCCGACCAGGTCGAATGCCAGCAGGTCGGCACGCAGGCCGAGGCGCTCGACGACGTGGCCCGAGAGTCCAGGGCAGACATATCCGGTGCAGGTGCTCACCACGACGGCATCGATCTGTGTGGCCGCCACGGCGGCCCTTTCCAGGGCCCGCCGTGCCGCCTGTGCGGCCAGCGCCGGTGCGTGGGTCAGGAAGCGCCGCGCCAATGTATTCGGATCGATCGCGAAGACCTCGTCCAGCGTGTCGATCGCCAGGCGGCGCGCTTCGATGCCGTTGTCACGCTTCAAGACGGTGCGCGCGATGGCATGCGCGCGGTCGCCCAAACGTCCGAACCAATCCGATTTCTCGAATGCCGTCAGGCACTGCGCCTTGGTGTATCTCGCGGGGGGATGCGCGGTGCCAACGCCGAGGATATGCATCGTTCAGCGCCCGGACGCTGGCGCGCCGCGTCCGGGCGGGTAAGGCCATCGCACCCGGGCGAATCTTCGGGGTGGAGTACTGGCCCGAAATGCAACCGTCATCGGCGTACCTCGTCAATTGCGATACAAGATGCCCGGACGCCGTACGGTGTACAAGCGCGCCGATTCTGCCGGAAAAAATGTCGGACCCGCATCAACCCGGCCAGGACCCCTGCGCCAGTCTGTTCGTTGGCGCACCGACGATCGCCCGCCACGACGGATGGTGCGCCATTCGTGCCCGCGCCGCTGTCTGCGGACTGGTGAAAGGCATTGTAGTACTCCGTGTCCAGACAACGCGGCCGACGGCCGGATGGATCGCGTGCCGCTGGCGAAGGCGACTTTCCGAGTACGCTCGGAAGAGAACGCATGGTAACGATATGTTCGCGGTCTGCGGCATCGGCACGAAGGGGCATTCGCGATCGGCGCGCAAGCGCCTGACCGATGCGCAGGAAGTGCATCGCCTCGCGGCCCTCGCGTATTGACGAAATCTACTCGTGCCGAAGTGCCTCGATAGGATCCATCTGCGCGGCGCGGCGGGCCGGAAAGTAACCGAACACGACGCCGATCGCGGCCGAGAACAGGAGCGAAAGCAGGTTGATGGCCGGATCGAACCGGTATGGCACGCCCATCACGCCCGAAAGGATGAGCGACGCGACCGTCGCGATCGCGATGCCGACCAGCCCGCCCAGGGCGGGCACCCCGGCCGCGATCGGCAGCGCTCTGCACACCGGCACGCCCGTTGCGGCCCTGTGATCCGGTGACGGGAACAACCGGTGATCTTGCGCGGGCGCCGCCCCGCGGTCTGTGCTCCAGCGCACGTTTGCAGGCGCCGCCCCGATCGCCGCCGCGTCGCCGCGCTGGCGGCGCTGGATCGGCGACGAAACTAGCGCTCTACCTGGCGGGTCGCGTTGCCATCGACGTTACCCGGAGGAGCGGGCGCGACGAACTTCGTTGCATCGTGCCCGGACACCGGGACTTGCCCCGCGCCGCCACGAGGGCCTGGCGTGCGGCGCCAATCCGGGGCGCGTCGGTGCACCCACTTGACGCCCTCGAACGCCAGCACGCTCAGCAGGCCCAGGCCGCAAGCCGCGGCCAGTTCGTGCGCCGGCAGCGGTGCGAAGCGCAGCACACCTACGGCCCAGGGGATGTAGAGCGCCGCCAGCAGCAAGGAGCAGGCCAGGCCCACGACCACCCACAACGTCTGGTTCGGGGTTCGAAGCGTGGCCCAGAGCGAGCGATGGGTCGACCGGTTGGACAGGATGAGGGCCAGGTTGCCCATCACCAGGGTGGCGAACGCGAAGGCACGGGCCTCGGCTTCGGCCATACGCGGGCCGGCCCAGGCGAACGCCGCCATGACCATGGCGAGTACGCCGACGCCCTGCAGCAGCGCCAGCCACAGGGTGGCGCCGCCAAACAACGGTGCGGCGGCATCGCGCGGCGGGCGCTGCATCACATCGCGTTCCGCCGGCTCGTTCTCGAAGGCGATCGAGCAGGCCGGATCGATGATGAGCTCGAGCAAGGCGATGTGCATCGGGTACAGCAGCGCAGGCCAGCCGAACAGCACCGGCAGCAGCGCCATGCCGGCGATCGGCACGTGCACGGCCAGGATGTACGACATGGCCTTGCGCAGGTTGTCGAAGATCCGGCGCCCCAGCCGCACCGCCGCCACGATGGCCGCGAAGTTGTCGTCGACGAGCACCAGGGAAGCGGACTCGCGCGCCACATCGGTGCCGCGCCGTCCCATGGCGACGCCCACATGCGCCGCGCGCAGCGCCGGGGCATCGTTCACGCCATCACCCGTCATGGCGACGATTTCGCCCCGTGCCTTGAGGGCCTGCACGATGCGCAGCTTCTGTTCCGGGGCAATGCGGGCACAGACGTTGACCATGGCCAGGCGTTCGCGCAGGGCATCGTCGCCGAGGGTTGCCAGCTCGTCGCCGGACAGCGTGTCGCCCTCGTGCCCGGCGAGTCCGGCCTGGTGGGCGATGGCCCGCGCCGTGGCCGGATAGTCCCCCGTGATCATGACCACCCGGATTCCGGCCGCGCGGCATTCGGCCACCGCGCCGGGCACCTGCGACCGTACCGGGTCTGCCAGACCCAGCAGCCCGATGAATTCGAAATCGAAACCGTGTTCGCTCGCCGGCCAGTCCTGGCCGGCGAACGTGCCGCGCGCCACGGCCAGCACGCGCAGTCCTTCGGCGGCCAGGCCGTTCACCGCGGTGGCGATGACGGCCATCTGCGCCTCATCGAGGTGGCACAGGTCCATCACCGCTTCGGGCGCGCCCTTGGCGGCGACCGTCTGCATGCCGCCCGCCGATGCCGCCCAGACATGCGACATCGCGCGCAGCGCCGGGCTGAGCGCGTAGGTCTGCACCAGCCGCCAGTCGCGGTGCAGATGCTCGGTATCGGCCAGAAAGCGTTCGCCGAGCTGATGAAAGGCCTTCTCCATCGGATCGAACGGGTCCACCACGCTGGCCAGGATCGCCACCTCGACCAGCGTGTGGAAGGTCTCGGGCAAGTCCCGCTCGGCCAGCGCATCGAGCGCCAGGCGGTACGGGAGATCGACACCACCGGCGACCAGGTGGGTCACGGTCATCTTGTTCTCGGTGAGCGTCCCAGTCTTGTCGCTGCACAGCACCGTGATGGCACCGAGCGTCTCGATGGCGTTGATGCGTCGGGTGAGCACGCCTTCCTTGGAAAGACGGCGCGCGCCGAGCGCCGGGAAGACGGTCAGCACCACCGGGTATTCCTCGGGCAGCATGGCCATGGCCAGGGCGATGCCGGCGAGCAGCGCCTGCAGCCAGTCGCCATCAAGCAGACCGTGCACGAGCACCAGCGCCAGGCTGAGCGCCAGTGCCAGCAAGGCCAGGTTGCGCACCAGCCTGGCCGTCTGCCTTTGCAGCGGCGAGCGCTCGCTTGCCACCTTGCCCAGCGCCGTACCGATGCGACCGATCTGGCTGCGCGCGCCGGTCGCCGTGACGCGGGCCAGCGCCTGGCCCTGCACGATCAGCGTGCCGGCATAGACCGCGGGCTGGTCCTCGCCCCCCGGCGCGAAGCCGGGCGCGTCGGCCGACGTCGCCGCAGCGGCCAGGTCGCCGGGCTGGGCCAGCCGCTTGCCGACCGGGACGGGCTCGCCCGTCAGCAACGATTCGTCGACCCGTACGCCGTCGGCCGACACCAGCAGCGCGTCGGCCGCAATGCGGTCGCCTTCACTCAGCTTCAGCAAGTCACCGCACACCACGTCGCGTCCGGCGATGCGCTGCGGCTGGCCGTCGCGGATGACCAGCGCACGCGGGCTGGTCAGGTCGCGTAGGGCCTCGATGGCCCGCTCGGTCTTGCCTTCCTGATACAGGGTGAGCGCCAGCGTGACGACCACGAAGGCGAACAGCGTCAAACCCTCCCGCAAATCCCCGAACAGCAAGTACAGCGTTCCGGCGGCAAGCAGCAGCAGGAACATCGGCTCGCGCAGCGTCTCGACGGCGATCGACAGCAAGGAGCGGCGCTGGCCGCCCGGCAGCGCGTTGGGCCCATCTTCGGCCAGGCGCCGGGTCGCCTGTTCCGTCGACAGGCCTGCACCGCGGCCCAAATCCGGCATCGCCAAGCGGGCGTCAGGCGGCATGCCGCACTCGGCGGTTTCCGGTCGGGTCGTGGCCTGGGGAAGTCAAGCGCAGCGTACGCAATCAGGTGCTGGGTGACAGGCAATCCCAGATGTCGACCACCGGCGCCACGTTCGGGCAACGGGACATCCGCGCCGTCCGAACGCCATCCGTTCCGCTCGTGAAGTCGACTTGAAATTCACCATGCGGCACGTTGGAGAGATCGAAGGTCGAGTGCGCCGTGCAACCGCGTACGGCGCCGATCGAGGCGGGCGCAAGATCGCAATGCAGCGCGATCTTACCTTTGGAAATCCCGAAGCGGGCATTCGTCGGCTTCTGGCCGCAGGCAATGGGATCGACCACGACGACGATGACGCGGTCTTCGCTGCGATACGGAAGGATCCTGTGCGAGGTAATAGGCACGTTCTCCTGGATCGGAATGGAATTGAATCTCATTGTTGTTGCGGACGTATCGTTCGCTGCCGATACGGACAGGGAAGGACCCAGCAATCCGATTGCAATGAATTGCATTGATCTTTTCATGGCCAGGTCCTAGAGGTGCGGGTGGCGCGAATCTAATCTCGCCCGGCGCCGCCGTCTGTCCGCCGTCGCACCCATGAAGCAATGCAATTCCCGCGCCTCGACGGGAATGCGCTTCGGCCATCGACAGGATGCGCAAGCGCGCGGAAGAACATCCCATGGCATTTCGCGGCACCGGGTCCAGCGCGTCGCACGTATCGTTTCCTCGCGGCGGGCGTTCCGGATCAGCCGCCGTTCGTCGGCCATCCGTGTCGCTCGTCGCCTCTGCATCAAGAATTCCGGGCCGCATCCGTAAGCCGGATGGCGGCAGCAAATCCGTCGATGCGGATCCGGCACGAATGCTTGCCCGGCTGAAGGTTGCAAAAGGAATATCACGCTCGTGGGTCGAATGGATAAGCGGGATCGCGCTGCCGCCAGGCGGCGCCCGGCACGGACCGCCGGCTTCACCGTGGTCGAGACTGCGGTCACATTGATGATCTTCACGGTCGTCGTCGTCATGGCGGCACCGGCCTTCACGTACATGATCGGCAAGAACGGCGCGATGGCCGCAGAGTCGGAATTCGTCAACGCGCTCAATTTCGCACGCAGCGAAGCCATGCGCAGCGGCAAGCAAGTTGCCGTGCGTCCCGGCGCTTTCGGTTCGGCCGCGGCATTCGCCCAGGGCTGGACGATCTTCGTCGATACCAATGCCGACCTGCAGCAGCAGCTGACCGAAGCGACCTTGCGCACCGAGTCGCCCTTTGCCGGCGGCGTGGTGTTCAGCAGCCAGGCGGCAATCGGCTTCACTCCGCGCGGCTATGTCGCGGGCGGGGCAGCGCAGTCCTACAAGATCTGCAGTTCCTCGGCGGCGGGCAGCGCGACCGGCTTCATCGTCCAGGTCCTGCCCGGCGGCGTGATCGATGTCCAGGAGGGTTCCGGTGCCTCGTCGACCTCCTGTCCGTGAGCGCGCCGGTGGCGTGCGCGCCGCGCCAGCCCGCGGGTCGCGGGCATCGGGCTTCGCCCTGATCGAGGTGCTGGTGTCCTTCGTGATCCTGACCGTCGGTCTGCTCGGCATGGCGGGACTGCATTCGATTGCCATCGCCATGGGCGGCAGCAGCCTGCTGCGCTCGAAGGCGACCGAGATGGGCTACGAAATGGGCGATCGCATCCGCGCCAATCCCTCCGGGGTGACCGCCTATCTCGCCAACATGACCAGCACGTCGCCCAGCGATCCGGGCTGCATCACGAGCGGTTGCACGCCGACCCAGCTCGCCCAGTACGACTACTGGGAATGGAACCGGGAACTGGCCAACGTCCTGCCGGCCGGCTCGGGCGTGGTCTGCATCGACAGCACGCCCGACGACGGCACGCCGGCCGCTCCGCAATGCGACGGCATCGGATCGGTCCTGGTGGTCAAGGTGTTCTGGCAGGAAAAGGGCAAGCCGGTGCCGTCCTATTTCGCCACCCCGGTGCGCCCATGAAGCGCCATCCTGCATTGTCGCGCGATCGAAGGAACTCGGGCCGGCGGCACGGCGCGCGCGGCATGACGCTGATCGAATTGCTCATCGCGCTGGCGCTGACCCTGCTGCTGACCGGCGCCGCGGCCCTGGTCACGGTCAACAGCAAGGGCGTGCTGCGCGAGAACGCCGCCATCGCGCGGGTGCAGGACAACGCGCGTTTCGCCATCGATTCCATCACGCACGACCTGCGCATGGCGGGTTTCGGCGGCTGCACCGGCGGGGCCACGGTTCCGACGAGCGTGCTCACCACCGGCGCCGGCTACTCGTACAGCTACACCGCGAGCAGCCAGGTGCAGGGCTACACGGTATCCGGCAGCACCTACGTGCCCAGCCTCGACACCTCGCTCACCGCGCTGACCCATCCGCCATCGAATTTGTCCGACGTGCTCTCCTTGCGCATCCCGACCGGCGACCCGGTCGGGGTGATCGCGGTCATGGCCTCGTCGACCGCGCCCATCAACATCGGCGCGGCCAGCGGGCTGGCCAATGGCGATATCGTCCTGGCCGCCAACTGCACGAAATCGGTCCTGTTCCAGATCACGGCCGACCCGAGCGCCGGCACGGTCAGCCACGCGGCGAGCGGCTTGAATGGGTCGGCCGACCTTGGCGCGGCCTTCGGCACCGACGCCTCGCTGTACCACATGACGGCGCGCAGCTATTTCGTGGCCACCAGCGCCGTCCACCCAGGCGTGAACTCCCTCTGGACCTACAGCGTCGCCAACGCCACGGCGCCGGCGCCGCAGGAGCTGGTCGAGGGCGTGGACGCCATCGCCTTGATGTTCGGCGAGGACACCAACGGCGACGGCATTCCCGACGTCTACGAAACGGCCGCATCGGTGGGCAACTGGGCCAACGTCATCGAAGTACGGGTGCAGCTGCTGATGTCCAGCGTGCAGAACAACGTCGCGCTGACCAATTCGAGCGCCGCCGCCGTCAGCTGGTCGATGATCAACGGCCGCTCCTGGAGCTTCACCGACGGGCGCTTTCACACGATCGTCAACTCGACGGTCTCGCTGCGCAACCGGGTGAGCTGATGATGCGGCCGTCGCCCCGGACAGCCGGGCGCCCGTGGCGGGCGCCGCAGCGCGGCATCTCGCTGGTGATTTCCCTGGTCCTGTTGCTGGCGATCACGCTCATCGGGCTGGCCGCCATCGGCAGCAGTTCGATGCAGGAGAAGATCGTCGGCAACGACAAGGACATGAACCTCGCGCTGCAGGCCGCCGAGGCGTGCCTGCGCGACGCCGAGACCGATATCGCGCAGGACATCACGTCGGCGACGACATTCAGCAGCGCCGGCACCAACGGCCTGTGGTCGACGCCGTCGAGCTGGGCGACACCGAGCTCGGCGCCGCTGTGGCAAAGCGTCGACTGGAGCGGCGGCACCGCATCCCTGGGTACGACGCGCCAGTACGGCCAGTACACCGGCGCCACCTTGCCGGGCGCGGCTTCGACGCCGTCCTTGTACGCCGCGCCGCCGCGTTACGTCATCGAGAAGCTCAGCACGGTGACGGGTGGCACCGGTCAATCGGTCGGTATCGGTCTGGGCCAGCCGCCCAGCGTCGGCACCTACTACCGGATCACGGCCTACGCCACCGGCGGGCGCAGCGATACGCACGTGGTCATGCAGTCCATCTACTTCAAACCCTGACCGGTCGCAACCGTGTCGGCTTCGTGCACGCAGCGCGCCAGCAAGCAAGCGGAGAGCCCTCGATGAAACAGAAGTTCCTGCAGGCCTCGGCCGCGGCCGCCGCCGCGCTGCTGCTGATGCCACCGGCCGTCGCCGGGGGCCTGCTCAACCTCGCGCCCTATCCGCTTTTTTTGGGCGGCAACGTCAAGCCGAACGTGCTCGTGATCCTCGACAATTCGGAGTCGATGGACGGCACGATGGCCGGCAAGCTCATCGCCGGCAACGATCCGGCCACGCGCAGCAACATCGCCCGCGGCATCGTCCAGAACGTGATCGCGACGTACAGCGCGCAGTTCAACTTCGGCCTGGGCACCTTCGCCACCGGCGGCGACGGCGCGACCGTACCTGGCGGCACGCTCTACAACACCTTCGCCTACTACTTCGGCGATGCGGCCACGATGATCTTCACCAACGACAGCGGCTGCGCCTCGGCCGGCGTCTCGACGGTCAACGCGATGCGCTGCCTGCCCAATCCGCAACCGTCCAATGGCTACGCCTACGTGACCTACGCCGCCAGCGGCGACGATCCGAGCATCAATGACGTCCTCTATTACCAGGGCAACTTCGCCACGCTCTGGGGCGTCGGCGATCCTGGTACCACGGCTTCGCCCTCGACCTCCTACGAAACCTACCTGAACCGTACCACGTCGTCCGCCACCAGCTGGACCGCCGGGGACTTCAGCACCGCGGGCTGCGGCATCTGCGGCGACTGGGGTTTCACGCCGACCGATGCGGGTTTCCTGCCGGCCAATCCGCCGTATCCGCGGCAGCTCTGGACGCCGCGGGCCTGGGGCTTCCTGAACTATCCGACCGGCGCGGCCGTGATCTGGGAGCCGGTGCAGACGTCGACCTCGGCACACCTGGCCCGGATCAATGCACTGCTGGCCAGCGAGACGAGCGCCGCCGCCGGCGGCGAGATCAAGGACGCCTCGGTCTTCACACCGCTTGCCGGCAGCCTCAAAACCGCAGCGTCGTATTTCTCGGGCGCCAGCACGCCGGTCGGCTACGCCTGCCAGAAGAACTTTGTCCTGCTGGCGACCGACGGCAATCCGACGGCGGACCGCAACGGCAACATGTATCCGCCGTCGCAAATGGTCATCCAGTTCGACCCGAGCACCGATACGGACACGTACAACTTCACCGGCCAGGCGGCCACCGACGTGCTGGCCCAGGCCACCGCGCTCAATACCCTGGGCATCAGCGGCAGTACGTTCGGCAGCAATTCCAACGGCGTACAGACCTACGTCGTCGGCATGGGCGACACCGTGAAGAATCCCGGATCCATCACCATGCTCAACAAGATCGCTGCCGCGGGCGGCACCGGCGCCGCCTACCTGGGCGATACGGCCGCCGGCCTGACGGCGCAATTCAGCCTGATCGCCACCGATATCGTCGACCGGACGGCCGCCGCCTCGTCGGTCGCCCTGAATGCCGGGTATTTCTCCAGCGGCGACTTCCTGTACCAGGCGAAGTTCACGAGCAGCGTCTGGACCGGCAACCTGCTGGCGTACGCGATCACGTCTGCCGGCGTCATTGCCACGACGCCGGCCTGGGACTCCGGACTCGTGCTGCAGGGCCAGGACTGGTCCAGCGGCCGCACCATCCTGACCCTCAAGCCGTCGGCCGCGCAGGGCGCGCAGGGCATCCCCTTCGTCTGGCCGGCCAACCCGCTGGCGCCGTCGGCGACCGAACTCGATCCGGCGCAGATCAGCGCGCTCAACACGGGCGCGACCGGCTCGGCCGACGGACTGGGCCGCTACCGCCTGCCCTACCTGCGCGGCCAGCGGACCTACGAGACCACGCCGATGCCCGGTACGACGACGACCCTGCGCGGGCGCGTCCAGGTGCTGGGCGACATCATCGATTCGGCGCCCAACTACGTCGCGGCCCCGGCGTTCGGCTATTCCGATTCGATGGAACCGGCGCCCTACAGCACTTTCGCCGCGAACGAGGCGTCGCGCGCGCCGACGATCTACGTCGGTGCCAATGACGGCATGTTCCATGGGTTCTCGGCGGCCAGCGGCAAGGAGGTCCTGGCCTACGTGCCCAACGCGGTCTATCCGGGCCTCAGCCAGCTCAGCGCGCCGGCCTACGCCCACCAGTACTACGTCGACGGATCGCCCACGGTCGGCGACGTGTTCTTCCACAGCGGGACCACGGGACAGTGGCACACGATTGCCGTATCGGGCCTGCGCGCCGGCGGACAGGCGGTGTTCGCACTGGACGTGACCGATCCGGCGAATTTCACCCAGGCCAACGCGGCGAATGTCGTGCTGTGGGAATTCAGTGACGCCAACGATGCCGACCTCGGCTATACGTTCGGCCAGCCGCTGATCGTCAAGACCAACGACGGCCGCTGGTCGGTCATCTTCGGCAATGGCTACAACAGCACGCAGTCGGACGCGCACACCGGCACCAGCGGCGACGCCTACCTAATGGTGGTCGACGCGCAGACCGGCGTGCTGAAGGCCAAGATCGCGACCAAGTCGGGCACGGTGGCCAGTCCCAACGGCCTGTCGGGCGGCATCGCGGTCGACGTCGATGGCAATGGCACGGCCGATGTCGTGTATGCCGGCGACCTGAACGGCAACCTGTGGAAATTCAATCTTGCCGCGGCCACGCCGGCCAGCTGGGCGGTGGCCTACGGCAATGCGACCACGCCGGCCCCGCTGTTCAGCGATCCCAATGCGCAGCCGATCACAACGCGGCCGGCGGTGACGACCTTTCCGCAGGGCGGCTACCTGGTGCTGTTCGGTACCGGTCGATTCATCGACCTGAGCGATGCGTCGACCACGACGCAGCAGACGTTTTTCGGGATCCGCGACAACGGCGTCCCGGTCAGCGGCTGGACCAGCCTGGTCCAGCAGAAGGTCATCGGCACGACGACCGGAGCCGATGGCAACACCTACCGCGTGACGACCCACGCCGTCGGCCCGGCCACCCTCGACGCCGCCGAGCCCGGCGACAACGCTCTGTCGGCGGCCAGTTACGCCAGCGGCAAGAGCGGCTGGTACATGCTGCTGCCGGACAAGTCGAGCGGCGAGCGCGATTCGGCCGATCCGACGATCTTCAACAATTCCATCATCTTCGTCACGATGGAACCCAATACGAACCCATGCTCGGGGGGCGGCATCGGCTGGACCATGGTGCTCGACCTCACGACCGGCAACCGCCAGGATGCAGTGACCTTCGACACCAACGGCAGCGGCACGATCACGAATGCCGATCTGGTCAACTACGGCGGCTCGAGCGCCAATGGCAGCGGCAAGGAATCCACCTCGGTGCTCTCCCAGCCGACCATCCAGCTCAACAGCGGCAACTGCACCAAGAACTGCACCGATACGAAGTATTCGAACACGTCGAGCGGCACGGTGAGCGCCACGACCGAGAACGCCGGCAACCAGAACAACCACCGGGTTTCCTGGGAGCAATTGCAATGAGGAACATGCCGAACAAATCGGCCCTGGCGCTCGCGCTGGCGGCGATATTCGGGAGCGCACCGGCCCACGCCACGCTGGCCGTCACGGGGAGCGCACCGGGGGTCCGCATCGCGACGACCGCCGCGCCGACTCCCTCGCCGATCGCAGCGCCGACCTCATTCGACGCGGCGCAGCGCAGCGCGATGCGCGACGAAAGCAGCGCGCGCATCTACGGCGTGATCGATACGGTCGACCCGGCGCAGGGCCGCGTCGTGATCTTCGGCAAGCCGCTGCATTTCGACGCCGCGCGCGTGCTGGTGGTCAGCCGGGTGTCGGGCAAGCTGTCGGCCTACGCCCTGAAGCCGCACCAGAAGGTGCACTTCCAGCTCGATCCCAAGGACGCCAGCCAGCGCACCGTACGGACGTTCTTCCTGCCCTGAGCGGCAACGCCGGGATCGCCGCAGCCGCCGAGCCGCCCGCCAAAGGAGAAAAGCAAACATGGACACCCGCCAGCGCGGATTCACCCTGATCGAGCTACTCATCGCCGTCGTCATCGTCGGCGTGCTGGCGCGCATCGCCATCCCGGCCTACGTCGGCGCCGTGCAGAAATCCCGGCGCAGCGATGCCAAGGCGGCACTGGCGAGTGCGGCCCAGGCCATGGAGCGCTATTTCACCGAGCGCAGCACCTACGCCAATGCCCAGCTGGGCAGCGGCGGTGGCGGCGTGCAGATCTTCGCCGCCGCATCGACCAATGGCTACTACGCCCTTTCCTTCCTGGCCGGTGGCGCCACCAACACCAATGCCGGCGGCTACACCTTGATCGCAACGCCCAACGGCGCCCAGGCCGGCGACGACTGCGGTTCGTACGCCCTCGACCAGACCAATGCGATCACCTCCGGATACGGTGGCGGCGCGCCCAGTACGCCGCCGGCCCAAGGCTGCTGGTAGCACGGCACAAGCCGGTCAAACGGCGGCCATCTCGAACAGAATCCCCAGGGCCGGTCTGGCCTTGCAAGAGCCGCAGAAGGCCAGGACTGCGGGATCGGCGCGTCGCTTGCGTCGAACTGGGCACTCAGCGCGTGCCCGTAGGCCGCGTTGTGCCCGTTTCGGTGTGCCGCGCCGGCCGTATCCTGACCGCGCTTGATCCCGGTCAAGGGGCGCGCCCCGCGGGCGTGTACGTTTGCCCATTCCTTGCAGACCACGATCGGAGACGCGTGCCCAAGCTCGATGTCACGCCGGACTCGACGGTCCGCAGTCACGCCCCGGCGATCGAACCTGGGATGGCCGCCCTGCTCGCGGCGAGCGGGCTTGCCCCGCTCGAAATGGGCGGCCGCCGGCTGCTGCCCATCGTTCAGGGTGGCATGGGCATCGGCGTATCGGCCCACCGGCTGGCCGGAACCGTCGCTGCCCTGGGCGGCGTCGGCACGATCTCGTCGATCGACCTGCGCCGGCTTCATCCGGATCTCATGGAGCGGACCACCGGGCTTGCACCCGGCGCGGCAGCGCGCCAGGCGATCGAGCAGGCGAACCGGATCGCGCTCGAACGCGAGATCGGCGCGGCGCGTGCGCTTGCCCAAGGCCGCGGCCTGCTGGCCGTCAACGTCATGCGCGCGGTCTCGCAGTACCAGGATTACGTCCTGGGCGCGCTCGCCGCGGGGATCGACGCCGTGGTGGTCGGCGCCGGCCTGCCGCTCGACCTGCCGGAGCTGGCGCGCGATTTTCCGCAGACCCTGCTGGTCCCCATCCTGTCGGAGGTCCGTTCGATCCAGCTGGTCGTGCGGCGCTGGGAGAAGCGCGGGCGGCTGCCCGATGCCATCGTGGTCGAGCACCCGCGCCTGGCCGGCGGCCATCTGGGCGCGACGCGTCTCGAGGACCTGGGCGACGCGCGCTTCGAATTCGAGAACGTCATTCCACAGGCCCACGCCTTCTTTCGCAGCGCCGGATACGAGCGCGCAATCCCCTTGATCGCCGCCGGGGGCATCGAATCGCACGCCGACATCCGGCGCCTGCAGGCGCTCGGCGCCGCCGCCGTGCAGCTGGGCACGGCCTTCGCCGTCACCACGGAGGGCGATGCGGCCACCGCGTTCAAGAACGTCCTCGCGCAGGCGCGGCCGCAGGATATCGTCGAGTTCATCAGCGTGGCCGGACTGCCGGCGCGCGCCGTGCGCACGCCCTGGTTCGACAAGTACCTCGCCGCCGAGCCACGGCTCAAGAACGTTGCGCGGACCAAGCCGCGCTGCACGATGAGCTTCGATTGCCTGCAGCAGTGCGGCCTGCGCGACGGGCAGGGCGCCTGGGGCCAGTTCTGCATCGACAAGGTGCTGGGGTCGGCGGTCAAGGGCGATCTCAAGCATGGGCTGTTCTTCCGTGGCGCCGGGCGCTTGCCCTTCGCGGCACAGATCCGTCCGGTACGCGAGCTGCTCGAATGGCTGATCGCCGACCGGCGGCCGGTCGATCTGGCTGCCCAGGCGGCCTAGGGCACGCATGCGCGTCGAGGCGCGCCGGCGCCGCTTCAACCCAGGTCTTCCCCCTCGCGCAGCGCGAAGGCGCCCGAATCGAGCAAGGCGATGAGCTCGCGCGCCTCGGCGGCGCGCGGGCTGGCCACGAGCAATCGGGCGCCGCCCAGCGCGATCGACCAAAGTGCGTTCATCCGCGTCGTCTCGCCGTCGGCAACCAGGCAAGGGATCCCTTCGCTGGCCAGGCGCGCGCGCAGGATCTCGAGTCTTGCGGGATGCAAGGCCCGCGCCACCTCGATGAACTCGCGCGGCTCCTCATCGGGCGCTTGCGCGCGCGGCTCCGCCGCCGCGACGTAGTTCGGGGCGGCGATTCCCCGGCGCAACAGCTCGCCGCCTGCCGCCTCGATGGCCATTTCGGTGAGCTGGCCGCCGCGCCAACGCGCCAGCAGTTCATCTTCGCTCATCAGCGCGAAGACGCGGGCCAGGCCCGATCGGGCGTCGCTCATGGCGTGCCGGCGGCGCGCGTCATGCGCGCTCCGGGGCCTTGGCGCGATAGCGACCCTGGAATTCGAGCATCCAGCCCGGATATTCGGGTGGCAGGGCGCTGACCTCGTCGAGGGCCCGCAGGTCCTCCGTGGCGAGTTGCAGGCTCGAAGCGCGCAGGTTGTCCTCCAGCTGTTGCGCGGTTCGCGCGCCCAGGATCACCGTGCTGACCGCCGGGCGATTCAGCAGCCACGCCAGGGCCACCCGCGCCACGGTGGCGCCGTGGCGCTGGGCGATCGGTCGCATGGCCTCGACGCAGCGGAAGGCGCGGGCCTTGTCGACCACCGGAAAATCGAAGCTGGCGCGCCGCGCCCCCTCCGGGCCCTTGCCATCCGGACTGAATTTGCCGGTGAGCAGGCCACCGGCCAGCGGGCTCCAGACCATCAGGCCGAGCTTCTGGTCCTCGATCAGCGGCACGACCTCGCGTTCCAGATCGCGCCCGGCGAGCGTGTAGTACGCCTGCACGCTGGCAAAGGCGCTCCACCGGCTGCGCTCCGAGGCGGCCAGCCCCTTCATGATCTGCCAGGCCGACATGTTGCACAGGCCGATGTAACGCACCTTGCCGGCATGGACGATATCGTCCAGCGTGCCCAGCACCTCTTCGATCGGCGTGAGCGGGTCCCAGCCATGCAGCTGGTACAAGTCGACGTGATCGAGCTGCAGGCGCTTGAGGCTGGCATCGATCTGATGCATGAGGTGGTAGCGCGACTGGCCGCGACCGTTGATCGCCTTTTCGTCCATGATGCCGTAGGCCTTGGTGGCGACGACGATCTCGTCGCGCGGCAGCCCCAGGCTCTTGATCGCCTGGCCGGTCAAGATCTCCGATTCGCCCAGGGCATAGACATTGGCCGTATCGATGAAATTGATGCCCGCATCGAAAGCCTGCTTGACCAGCGCGGTCGCAGCCGGCTGATCGAGGCCACCCATGACTTTCCAGAATCCCTGGCCGCCGAAGGTCATCGTGCCCAGGCAAAGTTCGGAGACATAGAGCCCGGTGCGACCGAGCAGGCGATAGCGCATGCGTTGACTCCCGTCGTTGATTCAGTGGGCCGGCGCGGCCAGCTGCAAATGCATGAGCTGCGCGCTCGCCGGACAGGCGCCGCGAAATTCGGCCGAGGCGAGCAGCGCCGCGGGGGCACCCTTGCGGCTCACCGCGGCAAAGCCAAAACGCGCGAAGTAACCGGCGGCACCAGTGGTCAGCAGATAGGCGTCGACCAGGCCGCGCTGGCGCGCCGCCAGAAGCACCTCGTCGACCAGCCGGCGGCCCAGACCCAGCCGGGCAAAAGCCGGCAGCACCGCCACCGAGCGCAGCAAGGCCACGGCGCCGTACTCTTCGGTGGCGGCGCAGGCCACCACGGTGCCACCGTGAACCGCCAGCCGGAAGCGGCCCAGATGGGCGAGCACGCCCTCGCGTGGCAATTCGAGCCGCGCGAGCAGCGCTTCGATGTCCGGCCAGTCGGCGCCGCTCGCAAGACGAATGCGAGCCTGATGGGCCGCCGCTGGAGTATCCATCGCGCCGTCAGGGCCTGGCCGCATAGGCCGCATCGAACGCGGCCTGCAGCGGCGCGCTGACCGGCGGCAGGCGATCGACGACGCGCTTGGCCCACGCAAAATATTCCCGCCGGCGCTCCAGCGGCCAGCCGGCAGGCGGCGCATTGGCCATGTCGCGCAGATTGCAGGTCTTGTCGGCGAGCTTGACCAGGGCGACCTCGCGGCTGGCCAGCGCCGCGTGCTCGACCTGACGCTCCTTGCGCTGCGCCTTTTCGAGGTCCTTGTCGTCGCTTACCGCCAGGACGATGCCGGCGACCTGTTCGCCAAAGCGCTGCGCGAGCTCGTCGTAGGTCGTGTCGGTGTCCTCGATCGTATCGTGCAGGATCGCCGCCTGCAGCACGACGATGTCCTCGATCCCGGCGACCCCGGCGAGCAGGGCGGCGAGCGCAATCGGATGGTTGATGTAGGGACTGGCGTCCTCGTCCTTGCGCCGCTGGGAACGGTGCTTCTGGGCGGCAAAGGCGATGGCATCGATCAGGCGCACGAGATCGGAGCGCGCCACGGCGGCGCCGGCAACCGGATCCGGGAGGGCGGTCAACATCGCGTTCAGCGGGTCAAAGCGGCCACCGTCACGGCGCCAGCCGCGCCAGCGACGCCGCGCGCCGGAGCTTGGCGACCGATACCGGGACCCGAGCGCGCGCAGTCTGCAGTTTCGATCATGCAGTGCAGTATATCGCCGGGCCGCCGACCTGGCGTGTCCGGTCGGTCATCGTGCAGCGGCCGGTCCGGCGTACCATCGCGGGTCGGTCCTGCCGTGGAGCGACCAAGCGCACGGGTTGCGCCGCCGCCATTGTCGACAACGGAGATTGCCCATGAAGCTGTATTTCTCGCCCGCCGCCTGTTCGATGGCCCCGCACATCGTTGCCGCCGAGGCCGGCATCGAACTGGAACTGGTCAAGGTCGATACCCAGCGCCATGTCACCGCATCCGGGGCGGACTACGACGCGATCAACTCCAAGGGCCAGGTGCCGTTCCTGGTGCTCGAGGACGGCAGCACGCTCAGCGAAGGTCCGGTCATCGCCCAGTACCTTGCCGACCACGCCAGGGCCCTGCAGCTCATGCCGCCGCCGGGATCCGTCGGGCGCTATCGGGTGATGGAATGGCAGAATTACGTCACGTCGGAGCTGCACAAGAGCTACACGCCGCTCTTCAATCCGAAGTTCGACGCGGCGGCCAAGGCCATCCAGATGGCCCAGTTGCGCCAGAAATATGAATGGCTGGAAAAGCAACTGGCCGGCAAGAACTTTCTCACCGGCGCGGATTTCACCGCCGCCGACGCCTACCTCTTCACGGTCACGGGTTGGGCCAAGTACGTCCAGCTCGACCTGTCCGACCTGCCCAACCTGCAGGCCTATCTTGGCCGGGTCGCCGCGCGCCCGGCCGTGGTCAAGGCGATGACCGAAGAAGGCCTGCTCAAGAGCTAGCGCGCCGCGCCACCGCGCACGGGGCGCGCCGGCCATGGACTGCCGGCATCGCCCCTTTACGGCATCTTGCAGGGCAGCGCGCTAGTATTGGCCCTCCCGACCGCGCAAGGTGGCCTGGCGGCGCCGTTGGCCGGCGCGAATGGCCCCGCCAAGCGCGCGAACTCGACCCTGGGGATCCGGTGGCGCACGACGCAGCGGGCATGACCGATGAGCGCGATCTGGCGTTCATGCGCCTGGCGCTGGACCAGGCCAGGAATGCCTGGGTGCTGGGCGAGGTGCCGGTCGGTGCGGTGGTGGTGTGCGATGGCCAGGTCATCGCCACGGGCTTCAATCACCCGGTCGGCAGTTGCGATCCGACGGCACATGCCGAGGTGCGCGCCTTGCGCGCGGCCGCCGAGGTGCTGGGCAACTACCGGCTGAACCACTGCGCGCTGTACGTCACGCTGGAACCGTGCGCGATGTGCGCCGGAGCGATCCAGCATGCGCGCATCGCCCATCTGCTCTTCGGTGCGGCCGACCCGAAGACCGGGGCGTGCGGCAGCGTCGTCGATCTGTTCGCCGAACCGCGGCTCAACCACCACGCCAGCGTGCGCGGCGGCCTGCTGGCGGCCGAGAGCGCCAGGCTGCTCGGCGATTTTTTTGCCGCGCGCCGCCAGCGCCGGCGCGACCAGGACGACGGCCCGGCCGAAGTCGAGGAGATCATCCTTGAGTAGGGCGGGCGACCGGGACCCGACACGGTCGCCCGGTCCGGCGGCCGATCGCGCCGGTTTTTCCGCCGCGGCGCAGTCGATGCAGGAATCGGAGGAGGGCGCCGTAGAGCGCGCCGGATCGGTCGGCTTCTTCGCGCCCTCGGGCTTCCTGCCCGATCCTGCGGTGATGGAGGAAGCGAGCCGCTTCTTCATGGCGCGCGGCTGGCGCGTTCATGCCGGCGAGAGCGTTTTCTCGCGCGAATCGCGTTTTGCCGGAGCCGACGCGCTGCGCGCGGTCGAACTGCAACGCTACGCCACGGATCGCGGGCTCGACGTGGCGATCGCGGCGCGCGGCGGCTACGGCTTGACCCGCATCCTCGATGAGCTCGATTACGCGGCGATCGCCGCTGCCGGACTGCCGCTGGTCGGCTACAGCGACTTCACCGCGTTCAATCTGGCCCTGCTTGCGCGCGCCGGCGGGATCAGCTTCCAGGGGCCGGCCGCCTCGGACTTCCATGTTCCGGGCCCGTCGGCGACGCCGCGCGCCGCGGCCAATGCTCGTTTCAACCAGGAACAGTTCTTCAACGTGCTGGCCGACCGGCAGCCGGTGCTGGAATTCCCCGGCGAAAGCCTGGCCGCGAAGCATGTCGGACTGGACGTGCGCGGCCGCCTTTGGGGCGGCAACCTGGCCATGGTCTGCAGCCTGCTTGGCACGGCGTATTTTCCGCGGGTGCGCGGCGGCATCCTGTTCCTGGAGGATGTCAACGAACCGGCCTACCGCATCGAGCGTCTGCTGCTGCAGCTGCTGCACGCCGGGGTGCTCGGCCGGCAAAAGGCGATCCTGCTTGGCGATTTCTCGGCGATACCGGTACTGCCGACCGACAACGGCTACGATCTGGCGGCGGTCTGGGCGGCCCTGCGCGAGCGCTGCGACGTGCCGCTGATCGATGGACTGCCGTTCGGCCACGCCGGCCGGCGCGCCACGCTGGCCGTCGGTGCCGCGGCGCGCCTTAGCGTGCGTTCGACCGCCGGTCCGAGCGACGGTTCGACGCGGGTCCGACTGCAGTTCAAGGGGCATCCGACGTTCCGCGAGGTCAGGGATTTCGGCCAGGGCCGCCGCGCGGCCTCCGACCGTAAAATCCGCGCATGAGCAGCGGCCCGATCACCCGGCTCGGACTGTCGGACAGCACTCCGGAGCAGCGCCACCGGCGTGTCCTGGCCGGTGTCTATGCCATCGTTTTTCGGCAGATTCCGCAGGCGGTGCTGGTCAGCATCGTCGGCGGGATGGCGCTGGTCGCGGTCTTCTGGGACAAGCGCGACCAGACCCAGCTTGTGGTCTGGTTCATCCTGGTGCTGATCGAGTGCCTGCTGCGCCTGCGTGCGGCGAGCAACTATGGGCGCAGCATGGCCGCGGTAGCGGCCAGCGACGCCGAAGCGAAGCGACTGAACACGCACTGGCTCGTCATGGCCGGTATCGCGGGCGCCCTGTGGGGCGCGGCCGGATTCCATTTCTACAGTCCGACTGCGACGGTCGAGGAGCTCGCGTTCATCGCGGTGCTGCTGGGCGTGGCATTCGGCTCCCTGACCTTGTACGCGTCGCACGCGACCTCGCTGTATCTATTCCTGCCGCTGACCTTCCTGCCGCTGCTCCTGCGCCTGGCCGGACAGCACGACGCCGCGGGATTTGCCGGCGCGGCGATGGTCTTCGCGGTGCTCGGCTTCACCCTGTACTTCGGACGAAATTTCGGCCGCACGATCGCCGATTCGGTCAAAGGCAGCATCGAGAACGAGTTCCTGGTGCGCCAGTTGCTCGTACAGAAGGCCAGCGCCGACGATGCGCGTCGCGCGGCCGAGGCCGCCACGCGCTCCAAGACGCAATTCTTCGCCGCCGCCTCGCATGACCTGCGCCAGCCCCTGCAGGCGATCGGCATCTACTGCTCGCTGCTGCGCAAGCGCGCCCAGGGTCCCCTCGTCCCGCTGGTGCGCAACCTCTCCTCGGGGGTCGAGACGCTGTCCAAGCTGGTGGAGGAACTGCTGGAGATCTCACGGCTCGATTCGGGGGCGATCCACCCGCGCATCGGCTCGAGTTCCCTGGCCGAGATCTTCCTGCTGCTGCAGCGGGAATTCCTGCCGATCGCCGCCGCCAAGCGCCTGGAGCTGCGGGTGCGCATCACCGACCTGGCGGTGACCACCGATCCCGTGCTGCTGGCGCGCGTGCTGCGCAACCTGGTGGCCAACGCCATCCGCTACACCGCGCGCGGCGGCATCCTGCTTGCCGCCCGCCAGCACCGCGACGTCGTGGACATCGAAGTGTGGGACACCGGGCCGGGCATCCACCAGCAGGAGCTGAACCGGGTCTTCGAGGAGTTCTATCGCGGCGAGAGCTCCAAGGCGGAAGTGGGCGGCAACGGCAATGCCGGTTTCGGCCTGGGCCTATCGATCGTGCGGCGCATTTGCGGCGTCCTGGGCCATCCACTGACCGTTCGCACCCGCCCGGGCTCGGGGACGCTGTTCCGCGTTTCGGTACCGTATTCGGCCAAGCGCAGCGTGGTCCGCGCGACGGGCGCCGAGGCGATCGAAGCCGCGATCCAGCCGATCCCGGGGCAGCGCATCGTGCTGCTCGAGGACAACGAAGCCATCCTGACGAGCATCGCGCGTCTGCTGCGGTCGTGGGGGGCCGATGTGGTCTCGGCGACCGGATTCACCGGCGCGCTGGTCAAGCGCCTGGGGCACGACCGGCGCGTCGACCTGATCATCGCCGACCAGAACCTCGGCGGCCCGATCGACGGCTCGGAGGCCGTGTTCCGCATCCGCGAGCTGGTCGGCGTGCCGGTGCCGGTGATCATGCTCACCGCGGTCGGCACGCTCGACCTGCTCGCCGAATTCCACCACCAGATGCAGATCCGCATGCAGCACAATCCCGGCGCCGCCGGCGCCATCGCGCGCAGCCGGGTCGAGGAGCCGATCGTGCTCACCAAGCCGACCGACGCCGCGGTGCTCAACGCGCGCATCCTGACGGCACTGTCGATCGCGCCGCTCGATCCGCAGGTCCTGGCACAGGGCAGCGCGGTACCGGAAGGCCGCGAAGAGCGGATCCTCTAGCCTGGCTTAGCTGATGTCGTAGCCGTTGCGGCGCGCGGCGAGCAGGGCCTCGGTGCGGTTCGAGGCGTTGAACGCGCGGTAGATCGCCGTGACGTGGGTCTTGACCGTGCCTTCGGACAGGTTCAGCTCGCGGCAGATGATCTTGATCGGCGCACCGCGGGCCAGCAGCTGCAGCACCTGCTCCTGGCGCTCGGTGAGGGCGACCCGCACGGTTCCCGGCTCGACGTTCTGCACGCGCGGCGGCGGGCCCGACAGGGGCCCCAGGCGGGTCACCTCGTCGAGCAGGTCGCTCGGGATGTAGACCCCGCCCGATAGGACGAAGCGGATCGCCGAGATCAGGGTCTCGGTGGCCATCGACTTGGGCACGAAGCCGGCCGCGCCCAACTGCAATACGCGCATCACGCTGCGCTGGTCCTGGACGCCCGACAGCACCAGGATCTTCAGGTCGGGTGCCTCGGCGACCAGCGATTCGAGCAGCGAGGTGCCGGTGGCGCCCGGCAGGCCCAGATCCAGCAGCATGAGTTCCGCGTCGGGATGGGCGTGCAACAGCCGCACGGCGCCGTCGGCGTCGTGCGCGGTGTGGACGGCCACGTCTGGATCGAGATCCAGGAGCAGGGCGCTCAGCGCGTCCGTGATCAATGCATGGTCGTCAACCAGGAGGATTTTCATGGTGCGCCCGTTGAAATTTGGTGGTGACGGGACCGTGCCGGCCGGAACCCGGGGATAACGCGTTTGGGTGTATCGAAAAGGCGACGAAGGCGCCTTTACATTCAAGGCCTTGCACCCGAAACCTGAATATCAGAAGGAGGATTGTACTGCGCCACCTGAACCGGACATTGCAGCGGCCGCCGTGGGTAATGGCGATGTGAAATGCCTGCGCGAAAGCAAAAAGGGCCCGCCAGAAGGCGGGCCCCAAGAAAACACGAGCGTCTTAGAGCTTGATGTCGATGATGCCAGTCCCGCCACCAATCTTGCCCAAGATCTCGATGGACAGATCGGTAATTTCCTGATCTGCCACTTCTTTTTCAATTTCATTCGAAATTTCAACGACTTGTTCCATTTCCGCACTCCGATAAGAACTACAGCGTAAATCGGAATTGGCCTGGAGTTACCTGCCAAATCGGCAAATATCCCTTCCGCCAGGGCGGTACCCTCTTGCCTGGGGTCTCTCCCAGAAGTGAAGGTATAGCGTGGGAATGGATCGGTCAATAGCGGGCAATTTCGACGATCTGCCGAAACCGGGCGACTCGAATCTTTCCGACGCGCTGTCCAGGCTCGCCGCACGGCTCATTGAAACCCCTTTGAACAACCGTGGCGACGAGTTCTTTCGCGCGGCTGCAAGTGCCCTTGCTGCGTTGCCGCAAGAACCGAAGTCCGCCGATCGGGTCATGTGCCTGCTATGCGTTGCGCGCTATGCCATCGCCTCGGGCGACCCGAAATTCGGCCTCGATCCCGCCTTGCAGGGGGTGCAGATCGCAAGCGATATCGGCGATCCGCAGTTGCGGGCCAAGGCGTTGAAATTCCTCGGTTCCATCTACCTCGAAAGCGGCGCCTATCCAGAAACCGTCAGCACGCTGAGCAAAGCCTTGATCGCCGCCTCGGAAGCGCAGGATCGCGAACAAGAAGCGAGCGTGCTCTCGAATCTCGGTCTCGCGCACCAGTATGCGGGCCATTACGGTGCCGCCATTCCTTGCTATGAGCGCGCAGTCGAGATTGCCGAGTCATTGGGGTCGTCGCAGGACGTTGCCGCGACCGCCTTGGGAAATATTGCCCTGGCTTGCCTGCACCTGCGCGACTTCTCCAGCGGTATCGCCGCCGCCGAGCGCGCGGTCAGCATGGTGAAGGAACCGGCCGACAACCGCGAGCGGATCCTGCGCACGCTGGCCGAGTGCTACTACACGCGACTCCTGCTCGAAGTGCGCAATCTTCCGGCCGCCCGCGAGCACGCCGAACTCGCCCGGCACTATGCAAGCGATGCCAGCGAGCTCACCCCGCTCTTCGCGGAAATGACGCAAGGTTTGGTCGACGTCTATGATCCGGCAACCCGGGACATCGGCCTTTCACGCCTGCAAAACGCCGTGAACCAGAGCCGCCGGACGGCACCCAGCGCGCTGCGCGATGCCCTGGCGATGATCGTGCGCGGCTACGAGGCCGCCGGCCAACCCAATTCGGCGCTGGTCTACCTGCACGAGGTTTCGCAGCTCAACCGCGACAGCCGCGTGCGCAACGTGCTCGAATTCCACCGCGACCACATCGCCAAGGTCCGTTCCCACCTCGACCGCAAGGCCCAGGAGGTCATCGACCAGCAGACCCAGGAGCTGCGCTTCCAGCGCCTGACGATGGATGCGCTGCGCGAATGCATGCTGGTCCTGGAAAAGAACACGGTCGCCGCCGAACTGCACGACGACGACACGGGCGAGCACTGCTATCGGGTCGGCGCGCTGGCCAGGGAACTGGCCATGCGCAAGGGCATGGACGAGGAGATGTGCACGCTCATCGACCTGTCGGCACGCCTGCACGACATCGGCAAGCTGCGCGTGCCCGACTCCATCCTGCTCAAGCCGGGCAAGTTCACGCCCGAGGAGCGCGCCATCATGCAGGAGCACTGCGCGCACGGCTGGGAGCTGATCGGCGAAGGCGGGCTGGCCCAGCTCTTCGTGGCGCAGGAAATCGCGCTCAACCACCACGAGCGGTGGGACGGCCAGGGCTATCCGAACAAGCGTTCCGGCAACATGATTCCGCTCGCCGCGCGCATCACCTCGCTGGTCGACGTGTTCGACGCCTTGACCCACAAGCGCTGCTACAAGGAAGCCTGGACGGTGGAGGATGCCTTGCGCGAGATCGCCTCGCTGCGGGGCAAGCATTTCGATCCGGAACTGACCGATCTCTTCCTCGCCCTGGTACCCGAGCTGCAGCGGCGCCACGGCCACCTCGATACCTACCTGGGCGCCGAGGCGCGCAAGAACGACTTCATCACCGACCGGGTCCGCGTCGCCCACGAGCTCAAGAACGACCTGGAAACCTTCGATGCACGGCGATAGGTACCGGGACACGGCTTCGGCCGCTTCGGATCCGCTGCGCATCGATTCCAAGGTGGCGGGCATCGATCCGGTGCGCAAGCGCCGCGGCGACGGGGCGGTGGTCGAATCGGCCACCCTCGGTCGGCTCGAGTTCGTCCAGATGCCCACTGGCCGGCCATCCTTCTGGCACGGCGTGCGCCACATGCCCGATAGCCGCACCGGTCTGAAAATCGTCTGCGAGGTCGAGCACGACGAGCCGCCCGGCGCCGATCACGAGGCGAGTGTGGTGGCGATCCGGCGGCGCCAGATTGCCGACGCGCAGGCCTGCCTGGCGCTGATCCAGGCCCGCCTGCGCGAATTACACCTGCCCGCCGACATCACCGCCGAGGACCTGATCCTGTGCGGCATCCACCTCAATGCGCGGCCGATGATCGGTGCGCGCCAGGTGCTCGAATACCGCGCGCCGATCGCCCCGGGCCTCGAGTTCCTGGTCGTTTTCCAGCACGGCAAGCCAAGCGCCGTGCACGTCGACAGCGCCAGCTGAGCGTCGCCGCGCCGGCGCGCAGCGCGCGCCAACCGCGGCTGCGGTCGAGCGTCAGGTGGCCAGGAGTCCCAGGGCAGTCGCGAGCATGGCCAGGGCGGCCTTGGTCATGGCCTCTCCGGCGACCAGTCCGGAGGCCACCGGCAGGCAATACTGCCGGCTCCCATCCGGGTAGGCCCGGCTCCAGAGCCAGGCGAGGGTGGCGCCGATGGCGAAGGACAGGGGAACGCTGAACGGCACGACCCAGCCCAGGCCGAGGCCGGTCGCCGACGGCAGGTAGCGGCCGACGCGCGGCAGCTGCCGCTCCAGCAGCGGCAGCAGCACACCGACCAGGGCACCGATCAGAACGGCGTACACGATGCTCTGCGGCAGCGCGGCCAGCCCGCCGACCAGCGCCTTCGCCGTGGCGACCCAGAGCTGCGAGGCCGGCGCAGGGTACTGCTCGAGCGCGGCCATGTCGGGCACCAGGAGGTACCAGGAAGGCACCGCGACGAGGGTGCCGAAGCCCACGCCGTAGAGCTGGGCGGCGAACTGCTTGCGCGGGTGCGCGCCCAGCAGGTAGCCCGTCTTGAGGTCGGACAGCAATTCGCCCGCGACCCCGGCGCTGTTGGTGGCGACCCCGGCCGAGAAGACGTTCTGCATCATGGCGGCCTGTGGTCCGGCCAGCGCCGCCGGCGAGATCAGCGCCGTGGCGAACTGCACCAGCTTGCCCATGGCACCGCTCGGTGCGACATCGGTCTCGCCCTGGGCGCGGGCGATGACCAGCCCGACCGCGAAACTCATCAGCACCACCAGGACGCCGGCCCACCAGGCGACCTCGAACGCGATGACCTGCAGCGCGACCATGAGCAGGCCGACCGGCACCATCGCGAGCAACATCCAGGAAACCGGCACTTCGAGCGCCGCCATGCGCCGGTCATCCGCATTCCCGCCGCCAGGGCGCGTCGCCTTGCCCAAACCGCGAAAAGCGCGCGCCACGGTGCGCCATTGCAGGGCGAGGCTGGTCAGGCTGGCCGCGACGAGGATCGCCGCGCCGCCCCACAGCGACCAGCGCAGCGGATGGAAGCGCGTGCCGCCGCCGACCAGCGGGATCGACGGCACGAACCCTGCGATCGCCGCATGGCCCAGGTCGATGCCATGCAGCCACGGCGCGATCACGACGTACAAGGCGAGCGACGAGGCCAGCATCGAGAAGGCGATGCGCGGCCCGACGATCATCCCGAAGCCGATGACGGTCAGGCCCGGATCGAAGCCGAAGCCGACCAGCGGCTTGCCGTCGAGCAGCGCGTAGCCCTGCGCCGGCATCTGGTGGGAGAAATTCACGTCGAACAGGTTGGCGCGCATCCAGGCGAAGAAGCGGCCAAGCGCGGCGAACTGGTCTTCGGCGGTGGTCAGCACGCCGCTGCCGATCGCGACGAACAGCGCGGCGAGCAGCGCATAGGCGCTCTTCAGGGCCGCGGCGCTGCGCCCGTACAGGCTGGTCAGCGTTGCCGCGGCCGCCGTCCCGGTCGGAAACGGCAGTCGCTCCTCGTTGATGAAAGCGCGCTTGAGCGGGATGGCCAGCAGCACGCCGGTCAGCGAGGTGGCCAGCGCGAAGATCGCAACCACCGACCAGGGCTGGTGGCGGTGCTGCGGATCGAGGATCAGCATGGCGGCAAAGGTCACCGCAAGGCTCGAGCCGGTCGCGTAGCCGGCGGCCGAAGCGGTGGTCTGCATGCAGTTGTTTTCCAGGATCGAGAGCTGGCCGACCCGCCGTCCGCTGAGCGAGCGCAGCAGGCTCCAGAGTACGTAGGACAGCACGCAGGAGGTCACGGCCACGCCGAAACCGATGCCGACCTTCAGGTAGTTGTACAGATTGCCGATCGACATCAGCATGCCGATCAGGCCACCGGTCAGCACGGCCCGCACTGTGAGCTGGGGCGCGTCGTCACCACGGTAAACATGGGCCAGCCAGTGGGCGTCGCCCGAGCCGGCGACCGGTGGCGCGGCCATCGAGAGGACTTCCTGCGGCGCTTGCGTGGGGTCTGCAGCGGATGACGTATTCAAGATTGCTCCCTCGCCTGCGTCCGGATTGCGGCCTCGCGCAAGGCCGTATGGCGCGGCAAGTGTGCCACCGAATCTCCGTTCGAGCGTATGCCGTGCCTGCGCCAGTCGCGCGTAGCGCGCCGCGGCGCGAACAAGGGCAGGGGCCGCTGACCGCGTTGGCACCGACCGCTCGCGAGCCAGGCCGCTGGCACTGCGCGCCCAGCCGGTTGCGCTACAAAAAACAAGGGCCGCCTTGCGGCGGCCCTGGCAAGAACAATTTCGCGGACCTTCAATACGGCCCGACGATGTTCAGACCTTCTTGACCTTGGGCTTGACGACTTCCGCAGCCGCTTCGACCGCCGCGGAGATGTTCGACTCCGCCGTCTCGCTCGCCTGGCGCGCGGCCTTGGTCACGGCGTCGAACGCCGAACCGGCAACCGTCAGGGCGTTCTTCAGCATGCCGATGGCCTGCTCGGAACCGGCCGGAGCCGACTTGGCGGCAGCGTCGATCAGCTCGGTCAGCTTGCGCTGGCCTTCGGACAGCTGGGCTTCGAAGATCTTCGCCATTTCGCTCGACGCCGTGCTGGCGATGGAATACGCACCGCGCGAATAATTGGCCAGCTTCTCGGCGTTGGGTTGGGCCAGCGTTCCGGCGATGGCGGTGGCTTCCTGCGGGTCTTTGGCGGCCAGCAAGGAATGGGCGGCGTCGGCGCTGCCCTGGAGCATTTCGCGCGACGTGTTGACGTTCAGCTGGGCAAGCTTCTCGGCAGCCTGGAACACGGTCGCACCGAACGCCTGGATGGCGTCGATCTGCGTCTTTTGCAGTTCGAGAAACTGATTGGGCGTGTTGTACATGTTGGTCTCCTGAATCTCGGGTGATCGCGGGTGAAGTTCGTTTATGGTGCGACCCTTGTGGTGCAGCGCACAAGCGAATTATATGCTGCGACGCACAAATGTCAACAGCTGAAATGCGCCATACGGAGCGTAAATCGAAGAATTCAAGATATTTTTGATTAACTCTTTTATTATCAATTTATTATACATACTATTTAATCTATTTTCTACAATCAGTTTGGGCGTCTTGGGCGGGCCACATCATGCGCAAATCGAATTTGCCCACTGCACCAAGTTCGATCACGCAGTGAGTCGATCATCGAGCACTTCGATCCAGTGGCGCACTGCGAGGTGGGTTCCGCTTTGCAGGTGCTGGATGCAGCCGACGTTCGCCGAGACGATGCAGGGCCTGCCGAGTTCGCGCAGATGGGCGAGCTTGCGGTCGCGCAAGCGGGTTGCAAGTTCGGGTTGGAGCACGGAGTAGGTGCCGGCCGAACCGCAGCAAAGGTGATGCTCCTGGCGCGCCACGGCGATGTCGAACCCGAGGTTGGGCAGGATCTGCTGCAGGATATTCGGCAACCTCAGGCCATGCTGCAAGGTGCAAGGCAGATGCAGGGCAACGGCGGCGCGCGGCGCGTCCGCATCGAGCGCTCCGAGGCGGGCCTGCAAGGCGGGCAGGTTTGCCGCGACCACCTCGGCGACGTCGCGCGCCAGCGCGCTGACGCGCGCCGCCTTGTCGGCGTATGCCCGATCCTGGGCCAGCAGGTGCGCGTAGTCCTTGAGCATCGCGCCGCAACCCGAAGCGTTGCTGACGATCGCCTCGACAGGTGCGCCACCGTCCTCGCCGCTGATTGCCGGCCACCAGGCATCGACATTGCGCCGCAGGTCGTCGAGCGCGCGGTCGTGGTCGGCAAGGTGCGCTCGGATCGCGCCACAGCATCCGGCGCGCGCCGGCACCACCGTGCGCAGGCCGGCGGCGTCGAGCACGCGCGCGGTGGCCGGGTTCACGTTCGGCAGCAGGGAGGGCTGCACGCATCCCGCGAGCAGCAGGACGCGCCGCGCGTGGTTGGCGGCCGGCCATGGCCGCGGGGCGCCCGCAGGGGAAACCGCAGGCACCTTGGCCTGCAGCGCCGCGGGCAGCGCGCCGCGCACCATCTGGCCGACGCGCACCGCCGGGGCAAACCAGCGCGACGTCAAGCCGGCGCGCAGCAGCCAGCGCAGGAGCGCTGCACCGCGCGGCCGTGCAACCTTGTGCTCGACCACCCGCCGGCCGATGTCGATCAGGCGGCCGTATTCGACGCCCGAAGGGCAGGTGGTCTCGCAATTGCGGCAGGTCAGGCAGCGGTCCAGGTGCTGCTGGGTCAGGCGCGTTGCCGGCTTGCCTTCGAGCACCTGCTTGACCAGGTAGATGCGGCCGCGCGGGCTGTCGAGCTCGTCGCCGAGCAGTTGATAGGTCGGACAGGTGGCCAGGCAGAAGCCGCAGTGGACGCATTTGCGCAGCTCGGCTTCGGCCTCGGCGCCAAGCACCGTGCCGCGAAATTCGGCGCTCAGGTTGGTCTGCATCTGGGTTCGCGGTCCGGGCCAGGCGGCGCGCAAAAGCGCCCGACTAGAGCCAGGAATAAAGTCGTCCTCGATTAAATATGTTTTTCGGATCAAATGCTTGCTTTAATGATTTATGAAGTTGCATGAGGTTGTCTGGAAGCGGCGCGAGGAAGTCTGCCGGGCGCTTGACCGCCCGCAGTATGGTGGCGTGACCGCCCGCGGCACGGGCGACCTGCTGCACCATTGCGACCGGCTGCCGGGTCAACACCCAGCG
>Ga0075030_100000600_pt1 | contig 31526 bp, 28 predicted proteins | sample LitLauG_LLR_2012_FD_71393 | JGI IMG/M metagenome (GOLD analysis project Ga0075030, IMG submission 71393) | Freshwater sediment microbial communities from Pennsylvania, USA - Little Laurel Run_MetaG_LLR_2012 | ecosystem: Environmental > Aquatic > Freshwater > Creek > Sediment | place: USA...
CCGAAAACCAGCAGCAAGTCCACCGTCCGGGCCAACCCGGCGGCGTCCACGGCGGTTGCACAACGCAGCCGCGCAAGTCCAGCGGTGTCGGCATCGCAAAGCACTTCGCGGCCGGCCGCGCGGATGAGGCGCGCGGCCTGCCCCACCGCAGCGGCGCAGGTAGGTTTCTCGGAATTGCCGATCAGCCCCACGCGCCGGATTTTGTCAGCTAGTTTTTTCAATCAGCACCAGAAATTCCTTGTTGCCGGCCGGGCCCAGCAACGGGGACTCGGTCACGCCTTGCCAGCGCAAGCCGGGTTGCGCGGCGATGAACTGCTCCAGTTCGCCCAGCACGCGCTGGTGAATCGCCGGGTCGGTAATGACACCCGCGCCCCGGTCCGCCTCGGCCTTTCCGGCTTCAAACTGTGGCTTGATCAACGCGACGAGTCTAGCGGATGGCCGCAACAAAGCAACGGCGGCCGGCACGATTTTGCGCAGTGAAATGAAGGAGCAATCAATCACCACCAAATCTACCGGCGCGAACGGCGGCGGAAATTTATCCGGGGCCAGCGCGCGGGCATTGGTTTTTTCCATCACCACGACGCGGGGGTCGCAGCGCAATTTCCATGCGAGCTGGCCCTGACCGACGTCCACCGCAAAAACTTTGGCTGCGCCGCGCTGGAGCAGGCAGTCGGTGAAGCCGCCGGTCGAGGCGCCAAAGTCCACGGCCGTCTGGCCGGCCACATCGAGCTGAAAATGCTGAAGTCCATGCTCGAGTTTGTGGCCGCCCCGGCTGACAAATTGTTCGCCGGCGATGAGGTTGAGTTCGTCCTCGGACTTGACGGGATCGCTGGGCTTGCGGGCGGGGTGGTTGTTGATTTTGACGAGGCCAGCCATGACTGCGCGCTTGGCCTTTTCTCGGCTTGCGCACAGCCCGCGATCCACCAACGCTTGATCCACACGGCTCACGCCGGAACTTTAGCGGACGGGGCGGCTAATTTCACGCGCAAACCGCGCGGCCCTTCACTCTTCCCGACCGGTGGCGTAAATCCGAGCCTGAGTTTCGCGGAAACTATGCAGGAAGAGCGTGTTGTCGGCGACAGCTTTTTCGATCAGTTGCTTGAGCAGGAACAGTTCGGAGCTGCTGATCACCGCGTGAACGCTTTGTTGAAAGGCCTGCAGCGGCGTGAAGGTCTGAAAGGAGTCCCCGATCAAGATCACAGTGGAATGGCGGCGCTGGCTCATCGGCATGGATTGCAGCCCTTTGAGCGTGAGATTCTCGCTGAGCACGTTCGCGGCGAACAACTCCTCGACAATCACCACCTGGTAACGAATCTGGCTGTAGCGGACCAGGAAATCGCCATGCGTGGCGGCGGTGTGAACCTTGTAGCCGAGTTCGATGAGCGCGGAGCGGGCGGCCTCCAGCCAGTCCGGCGTGGAAAAGGCGAGCAACGCGGGCTTGTCGGTCGTGCTGATGAAGTCAAATTTGTCGGACATAACTCATTTCAACGTCAGCGTCAGCGGCGCGGCCAGGTCGGCGGCTTTTTTCTCCATCAAGGCCTTCATGCGCAGCGAGCCGATGGGGGTCGTGGTTTCGCCGCGGCCTTTCCGAATATTGTCTATGCCGCGCGTGACGGCGCCGCGCTTGGTGCAATGGAGCAGTGCCGACTCCTCGGTGATCTTCCCGTCGGCATAGGCTTCCAGCGCGGACAAATCGAAGGTGCGCCAGCCGAAGGCCTGGCTGGCCTCGATGATCTCGTAAAAACTTTTGCCTTCGCTCTCGCCCAACCGGATGGTTTCCTGCGTGCGCAGGTTCGAACCCATGATTTCCAGCAGAGGGAAGCGGCCGCCACCGATGCGCGGCACCAGACGCTGGCTGATGACCCACCGCAGCGTGTCGGCCAGGCGTGCGCGGATCTGCTCCTGCTCCTCCGTCTCGAACATGCCCAGGATGCGATTGATGGTCTGCCCGGCGTCAATTGTATGAAGCGTGCTCAAAACCAGATGTCCGGTTTCGGCTGCGCTCAACGCGATCTTGACCGTGTCGCGGTCGCGCATTTCGCCGACGAGGATGATCTTGGGCGCCTGCCGGAGCGCGGCGCGCAGGCCGTTGGCGAAGTTGTCAAAGTCGGTGCCCAGTTCACGCTGGTTGAACGTGGCGAGATGGTGCGGATGGATAAACTCCACCGGATCCTCCAGCGTGATGACGTGGACGGGCTTGGTGTGATTGATCTGGCTTAGGACGGCGGCGAGCGTGGTGGATTTGCCGGAACCGGTGGCGCCCGTCACCAGCACCAAGCCGGTCTTTTCGCGCGGCACCATTTGGATGATGTCCGGGAATTTCAGGGAATCGAGTGTGGGGATCTGGGTGTTGAGCTGTCGGCAGACGATGGAGTAGCAGCCGCGCTGCGCGAAGATGTTGATCCGGAAGCGCGCCCGGTCGGTCAGCGTATAGGCGGCGTCGCACGAACCGTGGCGCAGCAAATCCTCGATGTGCCACTGGTTTTCGCCGATCAAATTCAGCGCGATCATCTCCGTTTGAAACGGCGTCAGTTTTTCGATTGGCGGATCGAACGCGACCGACTTCAATTCGCCAAAGGACTCCACCTGCAGCGGCTTGTCCACGGTGAACAGCAGGTCGGAAACCTCCGACTGCGATTCCAGCATCGTGGTTAAAATGTGATCCAGCTCCGGTCGGCGCATAGCTTATTCTTCATCATCCGGCGGGTGCGGCAGGAAGCCGCGGAATTTCTTCTTGTCAATCGCCTTGTCGTAAGCTTCCTCGGGCGAAATGCGTTTCATGCGCAGATGTTCCATGATCGCATCGTCGAGCGGCTGGTTGCCGAGTTTCTTGCCGACCTGGATCATGCCCGGAATCTGGTGCGTCTTGCCCTCCCGCACGAGGTTGGCAATGGCGGTGGTAAAGATCAGGATTTCCAGGGCCGCCACGCGGCCCTTCTTGTCAATCCGTTTGAACAAGTTTTGCGCCACGACACCTTTCAAAGCCTCGGAGAGCGTCGCGCGAATTTTGTTTTGTTGATCCGATGGAAAAACGTCAATGATGCGGTCCACCGTCTTGGCCGCGCTGGGGGTGTGCAGCGTGCCGAAAACAAGATGGCCGGTGCTCGCCGCCACCAGCGCCAGTTCAATCGTCTCCAGGTCGCGCAACTCGCCGACCATGATGATGTCCGGGTCTTCACGCAGCGCCCCGCGCAGGCCGGAGGCGAAGGACTTGGTGTGGACGCCCACCTCGCGGTGGTTGACCAGACAGTTCTTGCCCTCGTGAACAAATTCAATCGGATCTTCCAGGGTGAGGATGTGGTCGCGGCGGTTTTTGTTGGCGTAATCCACCATCGCCGCGAGCGTCGTGGATTTGCCCGAACCGGTTGGCCCGGTCACGACGACCAGCCCCCGGTGGAGCATGGAAAGTTTTTTGAGCACCGGCGGCAACGGGGCATCAAACTTTTCAAAATCCTCAAACGAAAGCACGCGGCTGGGGATCTGGCGGAACACGGCGCCGACGCCGTTTTTCTGGTTGAAGAAGTTGGCACGGAACCGCGACACATTCGGGATTTCATAGCCGAAATCCACGTCGCCCGTTTCCTCGAAAATTTTTATCTTGTACTCCGGCGCGATTTCGTAGAGCATCGTCTTGAGCGCGTCGCTTTCGAGCGGCGGGAAGTCCACGCGATGCAGTTCGCCATTGATGCGGAGCATGGGCGCGTTGCCCGACGAGAGATGCACGTCGGACGCCTTCTGCTCGAACATCAAATTGAAAAATGCGTCAATTTTTGCCATAAGTACACGCTGCCGTCGCGTGTCATAGCTAAAACCGAACCATGTGCAAGCAAGTCCAGGGCCTGAATGAAATTCTTGCGTCGGAGATTGCCCACGCGGGCGTTCTGCCTTTCGCCCGGTTCATGGAACTGGCGCTGTATTGTCCACTTTATGGATATTATGAAGCGCAAAAGCAGACGATCGGACGCCGCGGCGACTATTTCACCAGTGTCAGCGTGGGCAGTCTGTTCGGGGAGTTGCTCGCGTTTCAATTTGCCCGGTGGCTGGAAACGGGAGCCGGACCTCAGCCACAAATCCAGAGGATTATCGAGGCCGGCGCGCATGACGGACAACTTGCCCTGGACATCCTTGCTTGGCTGCGCGCCCACCGGCCAAAGCTCTTCGATCGTCTGGAATATGTGATTCTCGAACCCTCCGCGCGCCGCCAGGAATGGCAGCGGGAAACCCTGGCCGAATTCGGCCCGCGCGTTCGCTGGCTCTTCCAATTCCCAACCTCCAACCCCGAGGCTCTGCCCTCGATTTCCCCCGGTGTCATTTTCGCCAACGAAATGCTCGACGCTTTCCCCGTCCGCCGGTTTGGTTGGGACGCCCGGCAAAAAAAGTGGTTCGAATGGGGCGTGACGCTGGCAACCGGCAAATTCGTCTGGGCAAAAATTCCCGACCCGGACGTTGTGCCGCAAACGCCCACCCCCGATCTGCTCGAAATGCTGCCCGAAGGATTTACGACCGAACTCTGTCCCGCTGCTGAACAGTGGTGGCAATCGGCTGCGCACACTTTAAAGCATGGCCAATTGCTAACTTTCGACTATGGCCTGACGGCCATGGATTTTTTTACGCCTGAACGGCGCGACGGCACTTTGCGTGCCTACCACCGACACCAACTCCGATCAGACCTGCTTGCTCACCCCGGCGAACAAGATCTGACCGAGCACGTCAACTTCACTGCAATTCAAGCCGCCGGCGAAGCCGCCGGACTGAAAACCGAAACGTCTGCAACGCAGGCGAAGTTTCTGACGCAGATCACGGAACAGATCTGGCAAAACCCGTCGGCGTTTGGCGAGTGGACTCCCGGTAGGACGCGGCAGTTTCAAACCCTCACCCATCCACAGCACTTAGGCCGCCCGTTCCGGGTGCTCGTGCAAAACCGAAGCTCTCTTTGAGATGCGGGCTGGAGCGCGCGGCACGGTCTTGAATGCAGAATCAAGGCAGGATGCGCTGCAGGCACGATGTCCTGAGACGTCCCCCACCCTTTAGACCACTGAGCGCAGAGTATAAGATGAATTCTCGCGGTCTGCAGTCAGGGTTACTTTTGTTGGCCTGTTGTTTACCCTGCGCTTCAAAACTGTTTGGAAAAGAGAGAACGAGCCGTGCGTGGGGCAAGACTAGTGAGCGCCTCTTTGAAGGCAACGAAAAGCTGGTGGCGATGCCGGAAAGCCGAGGTTGCGGCCAGCGGGCAGGCGCTGGAAGAAACGGCCGAGGAACACGGCGACGAGGACGGCTTGCTGGAAGCCGCCAAGAACGACAAGGACAAACTCACCAAGGCACCAGTGCTGGAAAGTTGGTGAGAATTTCACTGCGCGAATAATTTGTGAATGAATTTTTCTCTAAATTTCACAATTTTCGCTAATGCCATAGAGTCGTCTGCGCATGTTTTTGAATTTTGCGCATTCTTCATTGAATTGCCAAACCTGCAGCACACACCCCACGGTCCGCCCGCACTCGATAAAAGCGGGCCGTCAAATTCGATCCGGTGGCCTCGGTGAATTGGACGGTGTTGTTTACACCCTTGAAAAAAGTCGTAGTCTGCCGGTTGACCGGCAGATTCAGATTGGTCGCCACTTGGACGACATACCCTTCGCCGGGTTCGGCAGGGAAATTAAATCCGAAACCACTTCCCGCAGGCCCAGGCCCGCCCAGCAACAGCGAAAATATCTCAGCGCCACAACCAGCTGCCCCCAAATTCCCGGAGACTACTTTCAATCACCAGGCCTTGGCGCTCCGGCGATGAATTTTTCCCAGAGTTCGCGGTTGACGTAAAGCTCCATAAAAACTCCTGGCCGCAGTTCGTACAATCCCGTCATCAAATAGGCCTTTTGCGACTTGTCATCGAGCGCGGCGGCCAGGCTCGCGGACACAATCACGATGGGCGCATAGGGGTTTTCCGGCACTTGGTCCCACCATCCGCTATGTTTGAAGGCCCGAAGATACCACGGCAATGGCCAGTAACTCTCCGGCGAGACGACCTTCAAGACGGTATCCGAGCCGGTCGCCGCCACGCTGGCGAGGTCATTCACGCGCTCCACCAAATCACGACAGCCAAAGGTCGTCTGCGCGTAAACGTAAGGATTGCCGGTGCTGACGGCATAATCCACGGAAACCAGCCTGGCCTCCCACCCCAGATGGATCATGCCCACCACGAGCACCGACCCAAGGAGCAACCTGCCCCAGCCTGATTGGTACCTTTGGAGCAGCAGCGCCGCTCCGATGCCTGCGAGGAGAATCATGCCCAGCCAGAAATTTAAGAGACACCAAGGGGTTTTGTACGAGAGCAAACTGTAAATGGTCGTGAGCGTCACCGTGTAAAAGACCAGAAAACGGGCCAGTCGGGGCTGAACCCCTGCGGAGGGTTTGGTCGAAAAAGCAGCGACGGCCCCCAGGATCGCCAACATAAATAAAAACGCCTCGCTCCAGACCAGACTTTTCGCCGGATGAAACCAAAGCAGTCGTTCAAAATAAAAACTCCACGGATGATGATGCGGTGAGGCCCCGCCGGCCCGGTGGAGCCAGGGCAGAAAGGCTCGCAACGAATCCATCGGCCCCTGCAGGTTGGTGAGAAAGGAACTGAAGAATAGTTGCGCGACGACGAATGCGACCAGCAGTGCCGCCGCGGCAGGTTTTCCGGGCTGAACCCATTTGGCAATCCCGTTTGAGGTGGCGATTGCTCTGGGTTGGCGGCCGGTGGCGCGATGGTTCCAGCACCGCTCCGTCAACAGGGCCACCGTGGCTGCCACAACCGACAGTACAAAGGTTTCCTTGGTCGCCCACATCAGCCCCAGCCCCGCGCCGCCCACCAGCGCCCAGCCTGACTGGCGCGATTGCGCATATCGCCAACCGGCCGCCAACGTGAGCATTGTGAAAAAAACCAGCAGCATTTCATGAATGAAATAGCGGCTGTAAAAAACCATCGCTGGCGAAACCGCGATGAACACCGCAGACCATCCGATGGCCGCCCGGCCCAGTCCATCGGCCATCAAGACCAGCAACAGAATCAATCCCGCTCCGAACCCGACGGTGACCACGCGCAAGGTTGTCTCCGAAACGTCCGCGGAATTCCGGACCGGACTGAACCACAGAACCGGAAGCGCTAGGTAATGCAGCGTCGGCCCGTGGTATTCGTCAGGGTTGTAGCGGTAATGCCCCGTCTGCCAGAGCTCGACGAGTTTGGTGGCATTGACTGCTTCGTCGTTGTGTAAAGGGCGAACGCCCAGTTGCGGACAACGCAATACGAGCGCAGTGACAAATGCCAGCAGCAACGCCAGTGCGCTCCAACGGTTCATTTGGACGGCAGCGCGTACACTTCGATCTCCTGCCAGCAGTTCAACGCACTGAGATTGCTGCCCCTGGTATAACCCCGCACGTAGCGGGCTTTGACGCCTTTGCCATCAATCACCCGTCCCCAATGGCGCTCGAAGTATTCGCGATCGGTTCCAACGCCCAGCCCCGCCGAGTTGGCCATGTCATTGTTGAACAATGTCGTGACCCCGGTCTTGAAATCTGGATCATCGGAAACTTGGATGATTACATCGTGCATCACTTGGAGGTACCGGTGGTCATGCCAGACCGCAACGGCCTGAATGGCAAACGTCTCGCCCAAGTCCACCTGGACCCACTGCAGTCCTTTCCTGATCTCGACAGTATCGTAATCGTACGCCTCCTTCTTCCCATCAGTGATCTGGCTGAGTTCGCCGGTGAACGGCTTCACGCTGGCGCTGACCGGTTTGCCCAAGGCGACATTCTTCACCCCCTTGGGCACCAAGAACGCGGGCCGCGGCTTGTCCGTGTTGGGCTCGATGTTGGCGCCGCCCGGCAAATCCTCCGGAGTGCCCTTCAAAGTGGGCAACGGGAGTTGCAACACCAGGGCTTCCTTCCCGCTGGTTTCGTCGGCCACAATCGCCTGAGGCGACAAAATCACGCAGAAAAAAATTGCCAGTAAAAAACCATGCGTGTTTCTCATATTTGAAATCATTGTCAGGAATTTGCTTTTTATCATGCTTGGGCAGGGGTGACGATTGCCGTGGCGGAGAGGCGATGAACTACGAGTAGCCCTGGCTTCGCCGACGCTGCGACGAGATTCCCGTTGGGAATGGCACCGCCCGGTTTTGTTTGCATTAAATGTTTCACCGCTGTTAACTAGTGAAACAACCATGAGAACCGGATTTTTGCCAGCACATTTTCAAAGCCTTGCCAACGCAAATGAGTCATTGACCGGCACGCTTCACCAAAGCGGCCTTCGGGAGCCTTTGAGCACGGTACCCGTGTGACCGGCCATGACATCATCCTCACTCATCAGCACAGGATCTGTTTTTGACACGCCTCTTTCAATGCCAGCCTGCCACTCATTTGTGTCTCCCGCTTTTCAAACAGCGGCATTGACCAAGCCTGCGCTAAACCGACAAAATGGCCAGGAAGTTTCACATGCTTGAAGAAAATAAAAAAATGTGTTCCAGCAAACCCATGCCGGGCTGTTCGGGGCGACTGCGGGTTTGACAGAACGCAATAAACATAAAACACGACCATGCCAAGAACCGTCACCCTTTTTACCGGCCAATGGGCCGATCTCTCACTCGCCGACCTGGCGCCCAAAGTCAAAGCGATGGGCTACGACGGCGTCGAACTCGCCTGCTGGGGCGACCACTTTGAGGTGGACCGCGCGCTGGCCGAGCCCGATTACTGCAAAAAGAAATGGGCGCTGCTGGCCAGGCACGGCCTCTCCTGCCACGCCATCTCGACGCACCTCGTCAGCCAGGCGGTGTGCGATTTGATTGACGGGCGGCACCAGGCGATTTTGCCCGCCGACGTCTGGGGCGACGGCAAGCCCGAGGGCGTGCGCCAGCGCGCGGCGGAAAAGGTCAAGGCCACCGCCATTGCCGCCCGCAGGTTTTTCAACGCCCGGCCCGGCAAAAAAAGCGGCGATGAATTTCCCGCCGTCGTCAACGGTTTCACCGGCTCGTCCATCTGGCATGCGATTTACGCGTTCCCGCCGACGGGCCAGGATTTCTGGAACCAGGGCTTCGCCGATTTCGCCAGACGCTGGACGCCGATCCTCGACGTGTTTGAAAAGGAGAACGTCAACTTCGCGCTCGAAGTGCATCCGACGGAGATCGCCTTCGACATCGCCTCGGCCCGCCGCGCGCTGGAAGCGGTGAAGCACCACAAGCGCTTCGGGTTCAACTACGACCCGTCGCACCTCGGCTACCAGGGCGTGAACTATGTGAAGTTCCTCCGCGAATTTCCGGACCGCATTTTCCACGCGCACATGAAAGACGTGTGGTGGGGCCATGGCGACGGCACGGTGGGCGTGTTCGGCGGGCACACGGATTTCACCGATCCGCGCCGCTTCTGGGATTTCCGTTCGCTGGGCCACGGCGACATCAACTTCGAGGAGATCATCGTGGCGCTGAACGACATCGGCTATCGCGGCCCGCTCTCGGTGGAATGGGAGGACGGGCGCATGGACCGCTTCCACGGCGCGGCGGAAAGCTGCGCCTTCGTGCGCAAGCTGGATTTCGCCCCGAACCAGGCCGCGTTCGACGCGGCGTTTGCCCGGAAGAAATAATCCTCGAACTTCTCCCCCCAAACACCATGAGCACCAAGATTGGCATTATCGGCGCGGGCGGGATGCTGCGCTACCACGCGGCGGGATTCCGGGCGGCGGGCGCGGAGCTCGTCGCGCTGTGCGACGTCAACCAGGACGCGGCCCGCAAGGCGGCGGAGCGCGAAGGTATCCCCGCCGTCTTTGGCGACGTGGGCAGGATGCTGAAGAAATGCGCGGGGCTGGACGCCGTGTCGGTCATCGTGCCCAACAAATATCACGCGCCGCTGGCGCTGCAGGCGCTCCAGGCGGGCAGGCATGTGTTCTGCGAAAAACCGCCGGCCACCAACGCGCGCGACGTCCGGGCCATGCTCGCCGCGGCCGCCAAGGCGAAGAAGACGCTGATGTTCAACTTCAACAACCGCGCGCGGCCCGAGTCACAGGCGATGATGGAATACCTCAAGGGCGGCCAGCTGGGCCGCATCAATTCCGCGCAGGCCAAATGGATCCGCCGCACGGGCATCCCCGGTTTCGGCGGCTGGTTCACGACGAAGGCGCTGTCCGGCGGCGGGCCGCTCATCGACCTGCTGCATATGCTCGATCTGGCGCTGTATTTCATGGGCTATCCCGAGCCGGATTATGTCGCCGCGCAGACCTTTAACGAGTTCATCACCGACAAGTCTTTCAAGGGGCCTTGGGGTATTCCCGATGTGGCCAAGGGCGTGAACGACGTGGAAAGTGCGTGTCACGGCTTTGTGCGCTTCAAGACCGGCCAGGTGGTCTCGCTGCAAATCTCGTGGGCCGAAATGGTCAAGCGCGAGGAAGTCTCGGTGGCCTTCCAGGGCACCAAGGCCGGCGGGCTGGTACAACGGCTCTTCGGATCGGACGGCCTGGACCACACCGCGATCGACACCTGCGAACTTTACGTCCAGGAAAACGGCCGTTCGGTCAACCGCAGCATCGTCGTGCCGCCGGACGAAAGCATGGGCCGCACCGCCTCGGCCGCCAATTTCGTGCAGACGGTGGAACGCCGGGCCGCGCCGCTCAACACGCCCGACCAGGCGCTGACGCTCATGCGCATCATCGACGCGGCGTATGCTTCGAGCCGGACCGGCAAGCCGGTGAAGTGTTAGGCGCGTGAGGAGAGCAAATGTGTTGCGGCGGAATCCAACTCTGAAAATCATTCCATTATGAATCTGAAACGCAAACTTCGCATGGGCATGGTCGGCGGCGGGCGCGGCGCCTTCATCGGCACCGTCCACCGCATGGCCGCCGCGCTGGACGGCAAGATTGAACTGGTCGCCGGCTGTTTCTCCGCCGACCCCGAAAAATCCCGGCTCTCCGGCGCGGATCTCTTTCTCGACCCGGCGCGCGTCTATGGCACCTACCAGGAGATGGCCGCCCGGGAAGCCGCGCTGCCGGCGGAGCGGCGCATCGACTTTGTCAGCATCGTCACGCGCAACAACACGCACTTTGCCATCGCCAAGACGTTTCTGGAGGCGGGCTTCAACGTGATCTGCGACAAGCCGATGACCTTCAATCTGGCCGAGGCAAAAAAACTTCGCGCCCTCGTAAAGAAAAGCGGCAAGGTGTTCGCCCTCACGCACAACTACACCGGCTACCCGATGGTCAAGGAGGCCCGGGAAAGGGTCCGTTCCGGCCAGCTCGGCCGCATCATGAAGGTCGTGGTCGAGTATCCGCAGGGGTACGCCATCACCGCGCTGGAGGACAAGGGCGGCGGCAAGATCTCGAACTGGCGCATGGACCCGAGCGTGGCCGGCGCCTCCAACTGCATGGCCGACATCGGCACGCACGCCGCGAACCTGGCCCGCTACATCACCGGGCTGGAGATTGATTCCCTGGCCGCCGATCTTTCCACGTTCATTCCCGGCCGGCCGCTCGACGACGACGGCAACTGCCTGGTCCGCTACCGGGGCGGCGCCAGGGGCATTCTCTACGCCTCGCAGATTTCCAACGGCGACGAGAACAACCTCACTATCCGCGTCTATGGCACCAAGTCCTCGCTCGAGTGGCACCAGGAGGATCCCAACGAACTGATCGTCAAGGCGGTGGACCAGCCGCGCAAAACCTATCGCCGGGGCAACAACTATCTCACGGCGGCCGCGCAGGCGAACAGCCGCACGCCCTTCGGCCACCCGGAGGCGTTCATCGAGGCGTTTGCCAACGTCTATCTGGCCGCCGCCGCCGCCATCGCCGACGAGGTTTCCGGGCGCAAACCCCAGCCGGAGTATGATTTCCCCACCATCGAGGATGGGGTGGCCGGCATGGCCTTCATTGAAACCGTGGTCAAGTCCGCCCAATCCCATTCCAAATGGACCAAGTTCGTTAAACTCTGATTCCCCACCCCACATGAAAAAAATAATGATTCCTTTGATTGTCCTGGCGGCCCTCGCCGCGCCAAACCTCACCTCGCTCCGCGCCGCCGAGCCGCTGAAAAAAGTCCTGGTCCTCACGACGACGACGGGCTTCCGGCACAGTTCCATTCCGACTGCCGAGAAGATCCTTGCGCAGCTTGCCGAACAAAGCGGCGCCTTCACGGTGGACTTCGTCCGCCAGCCGGACGGCAAGCCGGGCGGCCTGAAAAAGGACGCCACCGACCAAGAGAAGGCCGACTTCAAGGCTGCGGAAGACCAATGGCAGGAAAAGCTCAAACAAGCGCTGCAAAAACTCGCGCCCGAATCGCTGAAAAATTACGACGGCGTGATCTTCGCGAACACCACCGGCGACCTGCCAATCCCGGACAAGGAGGGGTTCCTGGAATGGATCAAGAACGGCGGCGCCTTCATCGGCATTCACTCCTGCGGCGACACGTTCCACGGCTGGCCCGGCTTCATTGACATGCTGGGCGCGGAATTTCAAACCCATGGCGCGCAAGTCGGCGTTGAGTGCATGAACATGGACCCGACGCATCCTGCGACGCAGAAACTGGGCCGGAGCTGGGTGATTTCCCAGGAAGAGATGTATTGTTTCAAAAATTACGACGCGACCAAGGTGCATGACCTGCTGTCGCTTGACAAACATCCGAACGACAAGACGCCCGGTCATTATCCGGTTGCCTGGTGCAAAGACTACGGCAAAGGCCGGATGTTCTACACTTCGCTGGGCCATCGCGAAGACATCTGGGACGCCGATCCGACGATGAAAAATCGGGAAAACCTCGTCAAAGTCAGCCTGGCCTACCAAGCCCACATTCTCGGCGGCATCAAGTGGGCGCTGGGACTGGAACAATCCAAAGCCAAGTAAGTAGCTGAATGTAATCTTTTACGGGATCACTGAACCATGGAAGTTCAGTTTCTCGATGGGTACCTTCAACCGCAGCACCAGGTATCGGTATAAATCTTGACGGTTCGTATCGGGTCGCGATGTCGTATGAGCAACGGTTGCACCTGCTCGTTTGGCTTTGGGATGCCGGCAATCTTGCATGCAGGTGCGGGTGGTTGGCGTTATTGCGATGGGGCTAATTACAAGGAATCACCATGGCACCACCCAAACATTGCAAATCCCGGCTGATTTTCTCAATCTGGTCAAGGATGTCAAAAAACGTTTCATGGTTGCGGCGACTCGGAGCAAGCTGGCAGAGGGAAATTTCAGGTCTGGGTGCCTCACCAACCCAATCGCGGTCGGAAATGAAGTAAACTGGGGTTCAGCCCGGGTTTCACATGATGTTGCCAAAGCTGCGGTTGCTGGCTCGACTTCGCGCTTGTGCATCGCGCCCGAGTGAACTTGAATCTCCGGCGATGCCCACCGGCGGATCAGCCGAAACTTCCTACCCACGCGGCGCCGCTGCCGGCGCGCGCTGGCCCCTGTTCGCCCGCGACGTGCAACTCTACCGCCTGTGCGAGGACTTCTCGGAGGGTTTGATTTATCTGATGGTCGTGTTCAGTCCCTGGGCGTTCGGCACCACCCAGGCCTGGTCCATTGCCGTGATGAACGGCGCGGGTTATTGCCTGGGCATTTTGCTGGGCGTCAAACTCGGCATCCGCCGGTTCAAAGGCTACCGACCGCCGCGCTGGGGCGAGGCAGCGGCTCCGGAATTCACGACGAAAACTATCCTCACTGAGTCCCGGTTGACGGTGGTGCTCGCCACGCTGACCGTCGCGCTGCTGGTCTATTGCCTCATCAGCGCGGTCAACGCTTATGCCACGTTTCACCGCTCCGAACTGAGTTTCGCCTATCATGCCTGCCTTCCCTGGCTGCCGCACAGTTTTGACAGCGAGCTGACGTGGCCAGCGTTTTGGAACTACCTCGGTCTTGCGGGCGCCTTCTGGGCGGTGCGAGACTGGCTGCTGGGCAAGTCCGGTGACGAGTTGAAAGTGGGCGTTCGAAGGCCGGGCGCGGCGGACCCCGGAACGGGAGCGCTGTTTCCGACGCGGCTGCGGCGGCTGCTCTGGGTGTTGGCGATCAACGGCGGCATTCTAGGGCTGGAAGGCATCACACAACGCCTCGAAGGCTCCGGCAAATTGCTCTTCCTCGTCCGGCCGCGCGTCAACATTGACGCGGCCTCGCAGTTCGGACCGTACGCTTATCGCGCCAACGCGGCGTCCTATTTCAATCTGCTCTGGCCGGTCACCGTGGGGTTTTGGTGGCTGCTGCACCGCACCTGCGGACTCCGCCGACACGCGCACCATCTGGTGCTGGTCTGCGGCCTGATCATGGCGGCCTGCCCGATCGTTTCCACCAGCCGCGGCGGGGCGCTGGTGGCGGTGGGCATTCTCACGTTGGCCGTTGTTTTTTTGGTGGGGACGCATTTCCTGTTCGCGCCGCAGCGCAACGAAGACCGCCGTTCACGAACCTTGGCGCTGGTTCTCACCCTGTTGTTTTTCACCGGCACCCTGGCGCTGGGGGTCACGCTCGGCTGGAAAGCGCTGAAGCCGCGGCTGGCCCAAATCAACGATGGCTTCGACGGCCGCGAGGAGATGAGCGACCGGGCGCGGCCGATGGCGGCGGATTATCCGATTTACGGCACCGGCCCGGGCACATTTGAAACGGTGTTTCAGCTCTACCGCATCTCCACCGACACTTATTGGCCGGCGCAACTGCACAATGACTGGCTGGAGACCCGCATCACGTTCGGGCTGGCGGGTAGCTCGCTGATCGGACTGGCGCTGGCAACGGTGTGGCTGCGCTGGTTTGCGCGCGGCGGGATCCATGGCGGCCGGCGTTTTGTAATCCTGCTCTGGCTGGCGCTCGCGGGTTGTCTCGCCCACGCCCGCTTCGATTTTCCATTTCAGATTCACTCGATCCTTTTTCTTTTTCTGCTGCTCTGTGCGATCCTGTTCAGCCTCGCGCGTCGCCCCTGAAGCAGCCTTGAACCTGCGCAAAGTTTGCGCGCACACGGCCGCAGCGCGCAGCGATTGCGCAGTTGACCAGAGCGTTTTCTCGAATCCCCGCACATTTCACACTGGCACGCGCCTTGCGTCAGGAAAGGCACAAATCTCGTGGCGGCACGACGGTGCCGTTCTCGAACCAAACGAACCAAAATCAAACAGCAACCAAATCACGGTATGAAAATCAATCGAATCCTCGCACTCTGCGGAGTGGCTGCCGCGCTGTGCCTGAGCACCGCCAGCCTTTTCGCGCAACAAGACAACGGCGGTGGCGGTGGTGGTGATCAGGGCGGACAAGGTGGCGGCGGAATGCGCCGGCGTGGCGGCGGCGGTGGTGGCGGTGGCAACTTCGATCCGGCGCAGTTCCAACAGCGCATGATGGATAATATCCGAGATCAACTCGGCTTCACGAATGACACCGAATGGAGCGCCGTCCAACCGCTCGTGCAGAAGGTCATGGACGCCCGGCGCGACGCCGGCGGCCCCGGCATGGGAAGAATGTTCCGTCCACGCAACAACGGCGGCGATCAAGGCGGCGGCCCGCGGCGCGGCGGCATGTTCGGCCAGCCCAGCCCGGAAGCGGAAGCCCTCCAAAAGGCCCTCGATGACGGCGCCCCGGCCGCGCAAGTCAAAGCCGCTTTGGATAAATACCGCGCTTCGCAAAAAGACAAGGACGCCAAGCTCAAGTCAGCCCAAAGCGATCTCCAAAAAGTCCTGACGGTCAAGCAGGAGGCGCAAGCCGCACTGCTGGGTCTCGTCAATTAAATCCGGACGACCGGGAATCTGGTGGCGCGTCACATGAACGAAACCCTCGCTCCCAATCCCGCGTTGAAAGCGTTGCTGGACCGCATGGTCGCGGCCCGGCAACTCTCCGCTTTGGACGCGCAGGCTTTGCTGCAAGCGAAGCCTGCCGTCCAGTCCGAGGAGGCGGCGCTGCGCTGGCTCGCGCACGAGTACGGCCTCACCTTCACCACGCTCGACGACGTGGATCCCGACCGCCAGCTTCTGTCGCTTTTTCCCGCCCGCATTTTGCTGAAAGAGGAACTGCTCCCGCTCAAACGCCTCAACGGCACGGTGGAAGTTGCCACCAGCCGCCTCTTCGCCACCCATGGCCTTGACGCGCTGAAAACCCTCACCGGCCTGAACCTCAGGCCCGTACTGGCCTCAACCGAGGCGATCCAGCGCGAAATTAAAAAACGACTCGGCGTCGGCGCGGACACCATTGGCACGCTTGACGAGGAAAAAGGTTTCCAGGTCGTGGATGAAAACGCCGAGGACACCAATCTCGACGAAGCCGCCGAGGACGAAGCCTCGATCATCCGCTTCGTCAACCAGGTTTTGAAGGACGCCATTGAACTGCGCGCGTCCGACATCCATCTCGAACCGTTCGAGGACGAGTTCCGCATCCGCTACCGCATTGACGGCGAGTTGCAGGAAGTTCCCGTGCCCGCGCAGTTGAAACGTTTCCAGCCGGCCATTGTTTCGCGCGTCAAAATTTTGAGCCATCTTAATATCGCTGAGAAACGGCTGCCGCAAGACGGCCGCATCAAAATCCGTCTCGATGATGCCGACGTGGACATCCGCGTCTCCGTTATTCCGATGCTGCACGGCGAGGCGGTGGTGATGCGCCTGCTGCGGCAAAATTCCACGCTGCGCGGCCTCGCGGAAATCGGCATGAACGCGCGCGAACTGGAGCATTTCCAGCACGTTCTCGGCCTGCCGCACGGAATCATTCTCGTCACCGGCCCGACCGGCTCCGGCAAAACTTCCACGCTCTACACCGCGCTGAACGAGATCAACGACGCCGTCCGAAAAATCATTACGGTGGAAGACCCGGTGGAATATCAACTCAAGGGCGTCAACCAGATCCAGGTCAACGAAAAGTCCGGCCTGACTTTTGCACGCGGGCTGCGCTCAATTTTGCGCCATGACCCGGACGTGATTCTCATCGGCGAAATCCGCGACGCCGAAACGGCGCAGATCGCGGTGCAGGCGTCGCTCACCGGCCATTTGGTTTTTTCCACGCTTCACACCAACGACGCGCCCGGAGCACTTACGCGGCTCGTGGACATGGGCGTCGAGCCGTATCTGGTTGCATCATCGCTGGAAGCCGTGCTGGCACAACGCCTCGTCCGCGTGCTGTGCAAACACTGCAAACAGCCCGACACTTCCGCGACGGAGCAGGCGTTCAAAACCAAGCTCGGCATTCCGGCAAACACGACGATTTTCAAATCCGTCGGCTGCCGCGAGTGCCGCAATACCGGCTTTTTTGGCCGGCACGCGATTTTCGAGTGGATGGACACCGACGAAGAAATCCGCCAATTGATTTTGAAATCGGCTTCGACCGACCAGATTCGCGCCGCCGCGCGCAAAGGCGGCATGCGCACACTGGCCGAAGACGGCTGGCGGCTGGTCGCCGCCGGAGTCACGACCGTCGAGGAAGTGTTGAGCGTGACGACGGCGAAAGAAGTCGAGAGCGCGACCAAAAATCAAACCGGAGAATCCGCCGCGAGCATCGCGGTGGCCCGATAAAGGCATCCATGAGCGCACAAGCTTCACCTCCCCTGCCCTCTGACGAACCGCCAGCCGGATGTGTCCGCTCCAATTACCCCACCGAGCGGTCGCCGGTGACGTCCCTGCTATTAGCCGGGAAAAAGACAGTGGTGCTGCCACTCCTCCGACCGGAAGAAGGCCAACCCCTACCGGCGAAGCAGACTGAATCCGGCGGTAGCGAGTCCAAGTCCGCTTCCCCCCAGAAATAATGCCCACGTTTTCCTACCGAGCGTTGAAGGCCGACGGCAAGATCGCCGAGGGCGTGCTGGACGCGCCCGGCCGGCCCGACGCGCTGCGGCAAATGGCGGTGCTCGGCTTGCGCCCGGTAAACCTCGCGGAAAAAACCGGCGCGAAAAACGGTGCGGTTTCAAAAAACGGCTCAACGCAATCCGCCGGACAGCCAGGTTTGGGAAACATTTCCTTTAATTTCCGTTCGCGCAAAGTTTCAGACAAGGAACTGGAAAATTTCACGCGGCTGCTCTCGAGCCTGCTGGCGGCGGGCGTGCCGTTGAGCCGCGCGCTGGTAATTCTTTGCAAGGAATCCTCGTCGCCGGTCGCGCAGGCCAAATGGAAAGCGGTGCATGACCAGGTCGTGGACGGCGTTTCGCTCGCCGACGCGATGGCCAAATCGCCCGAGACTTTTCCGCGCGTCTATGTCGCGATGGTCGAGGCGGGCGAGGCGGGCGGCTTCCTCGACGTGGTGCTGGCGCAGATCGCGGAATTTCAAGCGCGCGAAAAAGACCTGAAATCAAAGGTCATGACCGCGATGCTGTATCCGTGCATTCTGTTCGTGCTCGCGTTGGTCGTGCTGACGGTGCTGCTGGTATTTTTCATTCCGAAGTTCCAAAAAGTTTTCGCCAGCATTCACGGCTCGCTGCCCTTGATCACGCAGGTCATCATCGGCGCCAGCCACCTGGTGCGGTCCTACGGATTTTTTGTCGCCGCCGGACTGTTCGGCATCGGTTTTCTGGTGCGCACGTGGTTTGTTTCCGAAAAAGGCAAGCGCGCCTGGGAGGGGCTGGTGTTGCAATCGCCACTGGTCGGCCCGCTCATCGCGCAGTTCGCGATGGCCCGCTTCTGCCGGATGCTCGGCACGTTGCTGGGTGCCGGCGTGCCGCTGGTGCACGGACTGAACGTCGCCCGCCGCTCCATCGGCAACCAGATTCTGGTGGATGCCGTCGGGCAGTCCATCGAGCGGGTGCAGCAAGGCGGGCGGCTGGGCCAGAGCCTGGCCGACTGCAAAAAACTTTTTTCCGGCTCGACCCTGGAAATGATTTCCGTCGCCGAGGAAAGCGGCAAACTCGACAGCGAACTCGTGCGCATCGCCACCGTCACCGAAGGGGATTTGGACCGCAACCTGAAGACCGCCGTGGCGTTCGCCGAACCGCTGATGTTGTTTTTGATCGCCGGGTTCATCGGCACCATTTTCATCGGCATGTTGCTACCCATCCTCACCATGTCGGATTACATCAAATAAACCAGATACCAAGGCCACATAATGAAACTGAACATCAGTCACAAAACGAGTCGAGCGTCGAGCGTCAAGCGTCAAGTGCCAGCCTCCGCCGCGCGAACGACGCCCCCCCCTCGCCCCTCAGCCCTCGCCCCCCGACGGGGCTTCACCCTCGTGGAAATGCTGCTGGTCGTCACGATCATCGGAATTCTCGCCGCACTGGTGATCCCGAAAATCGCCGGCACCGGCGAACGCTCGCGCGTCACGGCGGCGTTGGCGGACATCAACGGCGGCATCAAATCCGCGCTCGGCCAGTACGAAGTGGACAACGGATTTTATCCCAAGAGCCTCCAGGATCTGCTCCAGCAACCCGGCAACGCCCGCAACTGGCACGGCCCGTATTTTGACCCGCCGAAACTGCCGGTGGATCCGTGGGGATATCCGTACGTCTATTATTTTCCCGGCAAACACAATCCCAGTTCCTATGACCTGCTGTCGATCGGCCCGGACGGCAAAGAAGGGACCGATGATGACATTGGCAATTGGCAGAAGTGAATGAAATTGTGGAATCGAAATGCGTTAACGCGCGGCGGCGTTGCAGCGTTGCCTCGGAAAGGCTGGTCTTCCGAGTCAACCGCTCGGCGATCGAACGATTCCACTCGCAAATGCGCTTTCACCCTCATCGAAATGATTCTGGTGCTCGCGCTGCTGGTGGTCATTACGTCGCTGGCGGCGCCGGCCATGGCCAAGTTCATTCGCGGCCGGGCGCTGGATTCGGAATCACGGCGGCTGATCGCGCTGATGCACGCCGGCCAGAGCCGCGCGGTTTCAGAGGGACTGCCGGCGGTGCTGTGGGTGGACGAAAAACAAAACACCTATGGCCTCCAGGCGGAGACCGCCGCCCCGAGCGGGGATCCGAAAGCGGAAACTCTGCCGGTGGATTCGACGCTGCAAATCGCGGTGCTCAGTGTCGGCACCACCACGCCGACGACGTTCAAAAACCTGCCCGCCGTGCGTTTTCTGGCGGATGGCACGGTGGACGAGGGCAGTCCGCAGACTTTGAAACTGACCGATTCCAGCGGTTTTTCTCGCTGGCTGGTCGAGTCACGCGGACGCACCGGTTATGAAATTCGCGACACACAACCGTGACCAGCGGCGGGTGACGAGTGGCAAAGGCAAACCGCCGCGCGTCGCACGCCACTCCGCCTTTACGCTTGCGGAAGTTCTGGCGGCGATGCTGTTTCTGGCCATCGTGATTCCAGTCGCGGTGGAGGCGCTGCACGTTTCCAGTCGCGCGGGGGAAGTCGCGGCGCGAAAGGGCGCGGCGGCGCGCATCGCCGATCGCGTTCTCAACGAGAGCGTGGTCACCACGAACTGGAGCGGCGGCGGCCGCAGCGGCACGGTCACCGAAGGCGCGCTGGATTTCCGCTGGACGCTGACGAGCCAGAACTGGCCGCAGGATGCGATGCAATTGCTGACGGTCGAAGTGAAATATCCGGCGCAGGGCAAAGATTATTCGGTGAAACTGAGCACGCTGGCGAGTTCGCCAAGTCAGTCCGGACAACCGCAACCGGCCACCGCAACGAGTTCGAGATAGTGAAACTCAATTCCACGAGCCAGGCCCGCCGAGGGTCGAAAGTCGAGAGACGAAAGCTGAAGAACTGCGCAGGCGCAGTTCCTTGCGCTCGTCCCGCGACGTTGGACGCTCCGCGCGCAGCCTTCACGCTCATCGAAATGATCCTCGCCATCGGCGTCGCGGCAATTGTGTTGATCGCCATCAACGCCGTGCTTTTCAGTGCGCTGCACCTGCGCGACGCGACCAGCGAGGTGGTGGACTCCGCCACGCCGCTGGACCTGACCGCTACGTTTTTGCGGCGTGATTTGCAAGGTGTCGTGCCCCCCACCAACGGCACGAGCAAAGTTTTGTCCGGCAATTTCCGCGTGGGCACTTTAAGCAGTGCCGGCGTCACTGAGCCGGTCGCGATTGAGATGTTCACCACGACGGGCGCGCTGAACGCCACCGTGCCGTGGGGCGACATTCAGCGCGTCACCTACGAGTTGAAGGATTCCACCGATCGCTCCGCATCTGGAAAGGATCTGTACCGCAGCGTGGCGCGGAATCTGTTGTCGCTGACGCCGCCGGAGGTGGAGGATCAACTCCTGTTGAGCGGCGTGGCGAGCATCAAATTCACCTGTTTCGACGGCGCGCAATGGCAGGACACCTGGGACACCAGCAGCACCACGTCGCTCTACACCAACCTGCCATTGGCGGTCCGCGTGGATATTCAAGCGGCTGGCAGCAAAAACGCCACGCCGATTGAACTGGTGGTCCCGCTGGATTGCGTGGCGCGGACGAACGTGGTGTTGACCGCCGGAAGTTGAAATGAACATTCAACATTCAACATTCAACATTCGACGCCTAAGTTCGCAGGTTGTTTGCCAAAATGGCTCCGTGCTCATCATCGTTTTGTGGGTCGCGCTCGGTCTGGTGAGCATCGCACTGTATTTCGCCAACACGATGAATTACGAGCTGCACGCCTCGGACAACCGGGTCAGCGGCCTCACGGCCGAGCAAACCATCGAGGGCGCGGCGCGCTACGTTGGTTACGTGCTCCAAAATTTTGCGACCAACGGCGCGGTGCCCGATCCCACCTGGTTTTCCTGCGAAGCCGTGCCGGTGGGCGACGCGAAGTTCTGGCTGCTGGGTCGCGACCCGTCCGCGCAAAACTCTGCCGAACCGGCGTTCGGACTGATTGACGAAGGTGCCAAATTGAATTTGAACACGGTCAACACCAACGTCCTTTCCTATCTGCCAAACATGACGGTGGATTTTGCGCAGGCCATCATGGACTGGCGCGGCACCAACGGCGTGGTTTCGCTCGATTACGCCTCGCTTGGCTATCTGGCGAAAAACGCGCCGTTTGAAACCTTGGACGAACTGCGCCTGGTTTATGGCGCAACGGTGGATTTACTCGCCGGCGACGACCTTAACCGCAACGGCGTGCTCGACGCGAATGAGAAGGATTCCACCGGCACGGGCGAACTGAATTCCGGCCTTTTTGAATACACGACGGTCTGGACACGCGAGCCGAATTTTCACGCCGACGGCTCGTCGCTGACAAACGTGAACACGCGGACTGAAGCCCAGTTGCGTTCCTTTTTTCAAGCCGCCGGCGTCAGCAGCGCGACCTCGCTGGCGACAGGCCTTTATCGCAACATCCACAATGTTCCCGGCAGGGTGAACAACTGCAACGGGATTCTCGACTTGGCCGCGCGCTGCCGCAATCTGGGCATGAGCTCGGCCGATTTCGCGAAGATTTACAGCAACCTCACCACCAGCACGAACACTTACTTCCGCGGTCGCGTCAACGTCAACACCGCCGATGCCGAGGTGCTCACGGCGCTGTTCGAGGGTTTGAACGTGGACCAGCAAACCGCAACGGGCGCGGCGCAGACGCTCCTCACCTACCGCCAGCAGAACGCCGCCAACCTGACGTCCATCGCCTGGCTGATTGACGCGCTTGGCAGCAACCACCCGGTGATCACGGCATTGCAGCGCGGCGACTGGGTGACCACGAAGAGCTTTCAATTCACCGCCGACATTGCGGCAGTCGGGCCGTTTGGACGCGGCTACCGGCGGGTGAAATTCATTTTCGACACCAGCCAGGGCGCGCCGATCATTCTGTATCGGCAGGACTTGAGCCGCCTCGGCTGGGCGCTGGGCGAGAAGGCCCGTCAAACCCTGGTCGCCCAAGCAACGCCATGAACAACATTTTGAAAATCAACTTCCGGAAAGGCAAACGGCTGACCAGCCTGCTGGGTCTCGCGCTGGACGGCAGCCGGCTCGACGGCGTGGTGCTGCGCCGCGTCAACGGCGCGCTGCAGTTGCAACAGCAATTTTCCGTCACGCTCGCGCTCGATCCGCTGACCGCCGCGCCGGAACTCGCCGGCCGCGAAATCCGCAACCAGCTCGACGCCGCCGGCGTGCGCGAACGCCATTGCGTCCTGGGCGTGCCGCTGAAATGGGTGTTGACGGCGCACACGGAACTGCCGCCCCTGCCGGAGGCCGACGCCGCGAGCCTGCTGCAAATCGAAGCCGAACGCGGTTTTTCCTCCGACGTGGCGACCTTGCAACTGGGCGCTTCACGCTGCTCGCTGGCGGCGGACCATAAACACGTCTTGTTCGCGGGTGTTCCCCGCGCGCAGGTCGCGACTTTAGAGCAGGTGCTCGCAGCGGCAAAATTGAAACCGGTCAGTTTTGCGCTGGGTTTGGCGGCGTTGCAGTCGCCCGATGTCGGTAGCTCCCACGGCGTCTTGGCGCTGGCCGTTGGCGAAAATTCGGTTTCGCTGCAAATCACCTGCGGGCACGGCGTGGCGGCGCTGCGCGCGCTCGAAGGGGCGCTGGAAAACGAAGGCGGACGGCCCGCGTTGCACGTTGATGTGGTCGCGCGCGAGACGCGGATCACGCTGGGCCAATTGCCCGCGGAATTGCGCGACGCGGTGAAACGCATCCGTATTTTCGGCCCGCACGAACTGGCGCAGCCGCTGGCCGACGAACTGGAATTGCGGTTCGAGCCGCAGGGTTTGAGCGTGGAAGTCGTCACGGCCTACGCGCCGGGCGAATTTGGGGTCCAAATTCCGCCCAATGCGGCGGTTTCCGACGCCTTCAGCCTGGCGGCGCGACGCCTGGCGGAGCAGGCGCCGGCGTTTGAATTTCTGCCGCCCAAGCCGACGCTGCTCGAACAGTTCGCGGCGAAATATTCCTCGGGCCGGCTGCGCACGATGGGCGCGATCGCCGCCGGCATTTTCGCGATTGTCGGCGGTCTGTTCCTGATCCAGCAAATCCAGTTGTGGCGGCTGCGTTCGCAATGGTCCGCGATGGAAGCGAAGGTGACCGACCTGCAGGGCGTGCAGGACCACATTCGGCAGTTCCGCCCGTGGTTCGACGATTCGTTCCGCGAGCTGGCAATTTTGCGGCAACTCACGCTGGCGTTCCCCGAGGACGGACAAGTGACCGCCAAGAGCATCGAAATCCGCGACGACGGTACAGTCAACTGCTCGGGCACGGCGCGCGACACCGCGGCACTGCTGCGGATGTTGGAAAAATTGAACAACGCGCCCGGCGTCAGCGAGGTTCACGGGGGGCCGATCCACGGCAAAGCGCCGCTGCAATTCACTTTTGACTTTCATTACGGAAACGGAGGAGCCTTATGAAGATTGAGAATCGCCAGCAGTTTTTGATCGGGCTGACCGTGGCGGCCGTGGCGCTCTACGTCGGCGTGAATTTCATTTACGAACCGCTCCAGGGCTGGTGGTCCTCGCGTTCGCGGGAGATCGCGGCGCTGCGCACGAAAGTGAGCGAGGGCAATTACCTGAAGAATCGCGAGGCGGACATCCGCCACCGATGGCGCGACATGAGCGCGAACACCCTGCCGGCCAACACCTCAATGGCCGAACAGCAGGTGCTCACCGACTTCGACAACTGGCGGCGCACCAGCGGCGTGGAGATCACCAGCATCCTGCCGCAGTGGAAGGCCGGCTCGACGAATTATCAGACGCTCAACTGCCGCGTGGAGGCGACCGGCACTCTGGGCACGTTGAGCCAGTTTCTATACAGCGTCGAGAAAGGGCCGTCAGCGCTGAAACTCGATGCGGTGGAATTGAGCGCGCACGACCCGACCGGGCAGCAACTCACGCTCGGCCTGCAAATCAGCGGGCTGGCGCTGCTGCAACCCGCGACCGAGGTGAAACGATGAAACTGTTGCAAACGAAAAATCTATCCGGACTCCGCCTGGCCGGCGTGATTTTATCGGCGGCACTGGGCGGCGCGACGCTGGCCAAGGCGCAAACGAACAACGCCGCCGGCCCGGTGGATTTCGCGGGCTTCAGCCGGTTCATCGCGCAGCGGAACATTTTCGACCCGAACCGCACGCCGCAGTATTCGCGGAGCTCCCCGCGCACCAGCATCCGCCCCACCCGGACGCAGCGCTCGGCACCGGCGTTCACGCTCGTCGGCACAATGAGCTACGAAAAAGGCATGTTCGCTTTTTTTGACGGAAACAATTCAGACCTCCGCAAGGTGCTTTACCCCTCGGACACCAACGGCATCGCGGGGTTCACCCTGACGGACCTCACGCTCAGCGGTGCCACGCTGGAATCCGCCGACAAGAAACAAACCGTGGCGCTGAAGATCGGCGAGACGATGCGGCAGGAAGGCAGCACCTGGCAACTGGCCGGCGCCGGCGAAGTGCCCGCCACTTCCGGCACCGAGGAAACTGCGGCACCGACCACGGATAGTTCCAGTTCCGATGCGGGGGCGGCCGCCAAAGCCAGCCCCGCCCTCGAAGGCAACGACATTTTGAAAAAACTCATGCAGCAACGCGAAAAGGAATTAAAATGAAAACCACCCTCACCACGCTCCTCACGGCGTTTTGCCTCTCCGGACTGCTCCTCCGATCCGCGGCACAACCGGCCACCGGCGGAACCACGGACGCCAACACTTCCGCCAATCCGGATCAGTCCACCCCGCCTGCCGGCGAGACGCCCCCCAACAACGTCAACCCCGCGGAGGCGACTCCGCCGACGCCGGACTTAGGTGGGCCCATCGGTCCGGAGACCGGGCCGGCCACCAACCGCCCCATCGAGTCCACGGTCATTTTGCCCACGCAGGGTGCGCCACAGGCGCTGGCCTCGGCCTTCGTGCCGCCGGTGGAAGCGGTGGGGACGAACGCCGACGGATTGCGCATGAATTTCCGCAACGCGCCGCTGGAGATGGTGCTGAACTATTTGAGCGACGCCGCAGGGTTCATCATTGTGCTCAACACGCGCGTCAACGGCACGGTCAACATCATCAGCACGCACCCCGTGAGCAAGGAGGAGGCGGTGGACCTGCTGAATACCGAGTTGAACCGGAACAATTACGCCGCCATTCGTGATGGCCGGACGCTCACCATCGAGGAAAAAAGCGTGGCCAAGACACGCAACATTCCCGTCAAGACCGGCAACAATCCGGCCAACATCCCCAAGAATGACGAGATCGTGACGCAGATCATTCCCATTCGCTTTGTTGAAGCGCGCCAGCTAGTCTCCGATTTGTCTTCGTTCGTGTCGTCGCAGGCAACGATTGTCGCCAACGAAACCGGCAACTCCATCGTGGTCACCGACACCCAGGCGAACATCCGGCACCTGGCCGAGATCATCCAGGCGGTGGACAACAGCGCCGAAGCGGAAACGGAAATCCGGGTGTTCCATTTAAAATACGCCAGTCCGACCGACGTGGCCAGTGAGTTGAGCAGCATTTTCCCGAGCGGCACTTCGGGCAGCACGTCCCAGTCGCCCATCCGCTTCGGCGGCGGCGGCAGCAGCGGCTTCGGCGGCGGGCCGGGCGGATTTTTTTCGCGAATGATGGGCGGCGGCGGTGGCGGCGGCACCAGCAGCAATCCCGCGAACGACCGCATCAAAAAAGCGACGCAAGTCACGGCGGTAGCCGACACGCGCATCCAGGCGGTCATCGTGACCGCGCCGAAGGATTTGATCCAGGAAATTGCCGGCATGATGAAAGATCTGGACGTGCCTTCGGATCGCGACCAGGGCGTGTATGTGTTTCAGATGAAAAACGGCGATCCGCAGCAGGCGTTGCAGGTCCTGCAAAACATGTTTTCCCAGAACGGCGCGTCGCGGACGAGCACCAGCTCGTCGCAAAACAGCGCGCTTCAACAACGGTCCCAAAACAGCATCAGCACGATGGGTACGAGCACCACCACCTCCGGCGTGGGCGGCAGCGGCGGCGGCGTTGGTGGTGGCGGCCGGCCGGCATTCTAACCTCCTGAAATTTGAGTTGATGAAAAGGCAAACTATGAAAACAAACTTTTTAACAAAATATGTCGGTGCCGTGCTGCCGTTCCTGTTGTGCGGCGCGTTGGAACTTCACGCCCAGCCACGCACAGGCGGCGGTTTCGGCGGTTTCGGCGGTTTCGGCGGTTTCGGCGGCTTTGGTGGCGGTGGCGGATTTAATGCCGCCAGCCGCGGCGGCGGCACCGGCAACAGCCAGTACAACAACAACGGCACGGTGGGCAGCGCGGTGATTTCCGTGGACCCGGTGACGCATAACATCATGGTCATCGCCGACAAGCAGACCAGCGAACAGATCGGCCAGGTGATCGCCAGCCTTGACGCGCCCACACCGCAGGTGCTCATCAAGGTCGTTTTCCTCGAAGTGCAGGACAACACCGCTTCCGAAATCGGCGTGCAAGGCAGCTACACGGGTGCCAGCAAGAACTATTCGTCCGTCCTTGGCTACGTGACCAATTTTTCGGTTCAAAATATCCTCAGCGGCACTGGTTCCAATGCCGTTTCCACCCCGACCATTGTCCCCAAAAGCATCACCCCACTCACCCAAACCTTGGGGGTGAACAATAATTTTGGCCTGCCCCAGGCGCTGTCGGGCGCGGCGGGCAACGGCGGGCTGTATCAATTCATGGGCAGTGATTTCAATGCCACGCTGCAAGCCATCGCCACGGCGGGCAAAGCGCAGGTGCTCTCGCGCCCATCCATCATTGCCCGAGACGGCCAGATGGCGGAAATTGTCGTCGGTCAGAGCGTTTATCTGCCGAGCAGCGTCACCCTTTCCGCCGTCGGCGGCACCGGGACCACCGTTCCGGCCATCAACGGCAGCTATCAAAACGTCGGCATCCAACTGGACGTCACTCCGTTCATCGGAGCGAACAACCTGGTGCAGATGATTCTCCAGCCGCAAATCACCTCCATCGACACCTCGACCCCCGGCCAGGTGATCGAAGGGGGCAGCCTGGTCACGTCCGCTGTTTTTGCGCCCAACCTCAACAAGCGTTCCGCCAACACCGTGGTGGTGACGCCCGACGGCCAGCCAGTCGTCATCGGCGGCCTGATCTCCAACGAAAAATCCTCCAACGAAAGCAAAGTGCCGATCCTGGGCGACATTCCGCTGCTCGGCCAGCTTTTCAAGTTCAGCGCCAAATCCAACCAGAAGAATGAGTTGCTGATTTTCCTCACCCCCCACATCATCCAGATGCCCTCGCAACTCGCCGCGCTGTCCGCGCAGGAACTCGGGCAGTCGCAACTCCTCACCAACTCGATTTCCGAGCAGCAACTGGATCGCTTCCTGGAACGGGTGCCGGTGAAGAAAAAACACTGAGCCACCGCGCCCCGCGCAATCCGTATGGAATTGAAAAGCCGCAACGGCCTGGTTTACGCGCTGCTCTTCGTCGTGTGGGCGCTGGTCGTGGCCTGGCAGGTGGAGGAACATCTGTGCGTCCGCGAAGCCGCGCGCACCGCCCTGGCCAACCGCGCCCGCGACATCTCCACCACGCTGGGCATCGTGCTCCGCTCCCAGCGGCACTTTGGCGGCGTGATCTCCCGCGAGCGCCTGGAAAGTTCCATGAACGAACTGGTCAAGCCCGGCGAACTGACCGGCCTCAAACTGCTGAACGCCGCCGGCGACACTGTGGCGGTCGCGGGAACCTTGCCCGACCTGCCGCCCAACAGCGCCGCCGGGCCGGCGGAACATTGGGACGAGCAGAACCTGACCTTGATGAACCTCGTGGACCTCGGCACCAATCTCACCCGCGACATCGAAGGCACCAATCCGCCCATCATCCTTTCACGCCAGGATTTCACCAACCGGTTTTCCACCAACCGCACGGCCTTGCCGCCGATGGAAGGCCCGCGGGAAATGCGCCCTGAATCCTCGCCCGACCCGCTGCCGCCGGCGGGGGCGCTCACCAACCCGCCGCCGCGGGCGCGGGAATTCCGTCCGCGCTTTTCCCGCCCCCGGTGGATGAGCGAGGACGAATACAGGGCCATCGCGCAAAAACAGGGCGCGCATAGTTTCGTCATCGCGATGTCCACCCAGGCCGTGCGCGCCGCTTCGGATCAGGATCTCTGGCTGCGCGCCATCATCGTCCTGCTCGCCAGCATTTCCGTCGCCGGCTCCGGCCTGGCCTGGCGCAACCTCGGCAAGTCCGCCGAACTTCAGCTTCGCCTCGTCCGCGCGAGCGAGCTGACCACGCACCTGCGGCAGATGAACCTCGCCGCCGCCGGCCTCGCCCACGAAACGCGCAATCCGCTCAACATCATCCGCGGAATGGCCCAGATGATTTCCAGGCAGCCGGACGCGCCGGCCGAGACGCGCGAAAAATCCCGCGCCATCGTGGAGGAGACGGACAAGGTCACCGCGCAGTTGAACGAGTTCATCAATTATTCCAAGCCGCGCGAGGTCCGCCGTGTCCCGCTCGCGCTGAACGCCGCGATCCAGGAAGTCGTCCGCGCGCTGGGCTACGATCTCCAGGAGAAACAGCTCAAACTCGAAGTGCAAGGCGAGCCGGTGACCATCGAGGCGGACGAGCAGTTGTTCCGGCAGGCGCTGTTCAATCTGGCGCTCAACGCCGTCCAGGCCGTGGTGCCGGGCGGGGAAATCCAGATTGTCTCCGGCCGGCAGAATGGCGCGCTGGCATGGCTGGAAGTTCGTGACAACGGCCCCGGCGTGGCGCCCGAACGCCGGCAGGAGGTGTTCAAACCTTACTTCACCACGCATCAGAAAGGCACCGGACTCGGTCTGGCGATCGTCCAGCAAATCGTGCTGGCGCACGGCTGGGACATCGCCTGTCTGCCCAACGAGCCGCGCGGCGCGGTCTTCCGCCTCACCCACCTGAAGCTCGCGGTCTGATCGCGATCAGTCGCGCTATGTCACCACGCGTCGGAATCCCGCCGGTCCGCCGTGGCGCGACCCGATTCGCCCAAGTCCTCTAAGCGTGAAGTTATTTCGCAAGCCTTGGCAATCTGCCGACACAAACGAATCGGTGAAATAAACGGCGGCTGCCGCCGAAAAATCAAGATAGATGCCGGGTACAAACTCCGCAGCCTATCCTGTTATCAGGCATATGGTAGCTCATGGCGTAAGTCGCCAATATAATCTTTCATCAGACGATTTTGATAATCCCGATAACCGTTGTCTCTGGCACGAATATCTGCATCGGCAAAAAAATGCTCAACCTCGTGCCAAAACGCGAACTTCGGAAATCGCTCCGCGAGTCTGTGCTGCGTCTTGGCGCATTCCGAATACCACTGCTCAACATCTAACTTGCTGTTAAGTGGCAACGCCATCAATCGCTCCAGCTCCGCCGCCAAATAATCTGCTGCTGGTCGCGTGCGTCCAGTGTCCTCAAATGCCTTAACGATGCGAATTCCAAACATATGCCATATCAACGAAAAAAGCTGAGCCACCGCCGACCTGCGACGCGAACCGCGACAGCGGAACGGACCGCGCCAACGGCGGTTGGCTCCGGCGACTGGTTAGGAGTTTCGGTCTGCATGAGATGACGCATGGTGTCGCAACTGCCAGTAGAGAATCGCTGCGGAAAGCAAACTGCCGACCAGAACTGCTCCGCCAACGGGAACCGCCACTGAGACTTTGCCCACAAAGGGGAGAAAGAAACCGCCAACCATCAACCCCAATGACACGCCGATGTGTGAGAGTCGCCACCACTCCGTCAGCGAAACGATGACGCCGCCCAAACCCTCAATAATGAGGAGTGAACCGAAAATGACCGGCGACGGAACTCCGAGATGCCTGGCCCAAACGAAAAACCCGACACCAGCGGCAGCCATGACGACCACATAAACGCTGACCTGCGTGCTCGTGCCTTTCGCGCGCTCCACCGGTGTCTTGACGATGCTGCGTCTTTGGTGTGTAAAAAATCTGAACAGACCCCATGCCGGAAATGCCAGCCAGCAGAGAGCCAAGGGCAATGCCATCCGAGGCGGCGGGCGTAGCGCAGGGAAAAGCCCGACCAAAAGCACAAACAACCCCATCGCTGCAAAGATGAAACAACCCCGAATCTCACGCCGACTAAGGGCAGGCAAAGTGTCCGGGACTCCGAATTTTAGTGGTATGTCATTCATAGTAGTGTGGTGTAGAAACGCCTAACGAAAAAAGCTGAGCCACGCGGGAACTGTGGCAGAGTGAACCCGAACGCTCAACCGCAAAACGGAGAGCGCCAACCGCGTTGGCTCCGGCGTCTTGTTAGGCGGCTCGCGTCTTACCATCTGAATATCCATACCAAAAATGTAAGTATAAAAACTGCCATGATGCCCATAATGCCGGCACACGTCGTCATATCTACTGCCGCCATCGCCGGCTTCACGCGGCCATCGCCTGAAAGCTCGAAACACTTGCGAGTCGCTCTCGCTGACATCAAGGCTGGAACAAAGAATAAAGCGCCGAGCGGGACGCGGAAAAGCACAAATGCAAAAAACGACTTCGCGAAAAATGGCAGGAAAAACGGCAGCGGATAAAGCCAAACCAGCCAAGCGATGGTAGTCGGCTGACTCAACTGCGCGAAAACTGCTCGGCTCAAATAAACTCGCCGAGAAATGTCGGCTGCGACACAAACCAGAATAATCAATGTGAGTATCTGCAACATAGCCGCCTAACAAGGTGTTGAACTACGGGTGAATTTTACGCCCCACAATTTTTCATGGGTGAAATTTTCAGGATCCAGCGTGGGAACGGCGATAACCGCTGTCCCGACCGGGGCCGAAGTCTGGT
>Ga0075030_100000607_pt1 | contig 31376 bp, 20 predicted proteins | sample LitLauG_LLR_2012_FD_71393 | JGI IMG/M metagenome (GOLD analysis project Ga0075030, IMG submission 71393) | Freshwater sediment microbial communities from Pennsylvania, USA - Little Laurel Run_MetaG_LLR_2012 | ecosystem: Environmental > Aquatic > Freshwater > Creek > Sediment | place: USA...
CAGCACGGATTGACTTGGGGACTTGATGGCAAGCTTTCCGGCTACTACTACAATCCTAGCTTTCTTTCGTTCACTGCAACGCCTTACTACAACCAGTCGCGGGCAAACTCCAGCTACCAGTCGTTGACCGGGGCGAGTGGGATTGACGCCACCGCCAACCTCTTCACCGGCTCGCATTTTCCAGGTTCGGTGAGCTACCGTTACGACCGCAATTCGAGTGGAACCTTCGGCTTGGCGGGACAGCCCAACTTCACTACGGTGGGTAAGGGCCAGGGTTTCAGCGTCAACTGGAGTGCGCTGCTTCCGGACTTACCGTGGGTTTCCGTCGGATATTCGCAGGGCGATGGCAGCGGCACGATCTACGGCACGAGCGAGGAAACGAGCTCCACTACGCGGCTCTTCAATGTGCGGTCGGGGTATCAGATTGCGGGATTTCGTCTGAATGCCTTCTATGACCACAACAACCTGAACTCCAGGTTCCCGCAATTCCTGGCCGGGCAGTCCGAGTCGATACAGGATTCAACCGGGCATGACGTGGGCTTCGGCGCGCAACACAGCCTGCCTTTCCACGGCCAGTTCTATGCGAACTACGACCGCGCGTCGGCCGACACCAACTACGTCTCTACTGTGGGCCAGGTCTCAAACAGGTCCACCTATACTGACGACATCGTAAATGCGGGCGCGAGCTTCCACCCGGTTGAGAAACTCACCCTAAATGTCACCGAAAACTACACCAGCAATCTGAATGGGTACCTGTCGCAGAGCCTGAGCAGCAACAATACCCCGGTGGTGGGCCTCAGCCTGGGATCGGGGGCGCACTCCTCGACCGTGGGAGGAGGAGGCACTTACCAGTTCACGAATTTTCTGTCGGCATCTGGGCAGGCCACCTACTATGATCAGACCTACTTCGGGAAGAGCTACACCGGCACTTATGTGAGCGGCACGGTGAGTTATGGGAAGCGTCTGCTGGACATGTTCACCTTCTCCGGTTCGGTAATCGATAGCAGCAACGGCCAAGGCACGAACGCGCTGGGGTTCATCGGCAACGTGAACTTCTTTCACCGGATCAAGGGCTGGCAGACTTCAGGCGTCTTCAGTTACGCGCAGAACGTGCAATCGTTGCTGGTCACCTACACGACCTCCTACTACAGCTACAGCGCGAACCTGCATCGCCGGTTGCCCGCCGGACTGCAATGGACGGCCGCCTTCAACGGCACTCACAGCGGTTTGACCAACTACCAGGGAACCAGCAGTCACAGCGAAAGCTACTCAACCGCGTTTGGTTCGCGCAAGTTCAACCTCAACGGCAATTACACCAAGTCGGACGGCATCTCCCTGTTAGGGGCAACCGGGTTCGTGCCGGTGTCCGGGACGCCGGGGGTTAACGACTTCATCACCTTCGGCGGCACGAGCTACGGTGGAGGGATCTCCGTGACGCCAGTGGGACGCCTGCTCATCGCTGGAAGCTTCAGTCGAGCCATCAGCGATACGATTGGCCAGACGACCTCGCACAACAACACGGAAATCTTCAACGCTCAGCTGCAGTACCATCTACGAAGGATCGCACTGCATGCCGGTTACACACGCTTCACCCAGGGCATCAGCGCAGTGGGAGCGCCTGCCGACACGACTTCATATTTTGTCGGAATATCCAGATGGTTCGACTTCTTCTAACCGCGCGGAGCGAGTCAGCTTTTTGGACCGCACTGACCATCGCTGGTCTGGCGGTTATGCTGGCCGTCCCGGCGCACGCCGCGAAGCGTCCGAAGGAGACCGTTGCACCTCTTTCAGCTCCAGATTTGCTGATGGACGGTGGGCGCAAACTCTCCTTCGAACGCAGCTTCAGTCTGGAGCGCGAGGTCAAACCCAAACGCAGCTTCTGGACTCGAGTAGTGGATACGATCGCAGGCCTGCCCGACTTCCATTACCTGGTCAGTCCCTACAGCGTAGTCACCGATTCGCGCGGCCGCATCATCGTTACTGATGTGGCGGCGGTCGGCGTCCACATCTTCGATTTCGAGCAGCAGAAGTACAAGTTCATCTCCCGCCGCGATGCCGGGAAAGATCCCATGCTCACGCCGCAGTGCGTGGCAGTGGACGCCCAAGACAACATCTACGTCACCGACTCCCACTCGGGCAAAGTTTTTGTATTTGACCCAGGCGGGAAGTATCGCCGCGTGATTGGAAGCCTGAAGGGCGGCGAAGGTTTCTTCAAGCGTCCCACGGGAATCGCTGTAGATTCCGCCGCGCAGCGGATCTATATCACCGACACCCTGCGCAACAAGATTTTCATGATGGACATGCAGGGCAGCGTGCTCCAGACGATCGGAAAGGCAGGCACCGGAGATGGCGAGTTCAACCTTCCCACCGAGTTGCGCTTGAATGGCCAGGATCTGGCGGTGGTCGATGCCATGAACTTCCGCGTCCAGGTGTTCGACCGCTCGGGCACGTTCCGCTACTGCATCGGAAAAATCGGAGATGGCGCGGGATGGATGTTCCGCCCGAAGGCGATCGGGTTTGACTCCGAATCGCATCTCTACGTCGTCGACGGTGCGTGGGGAATCGTGCAGGTCTTCGACGCCCAAGGCCAACTTCTGTATTACTTCGGCGGGCGGGGAACCGGAGCCGAGCAGTTTCAATTGCCGACCGGACTGCAGATCGACAACCACGATCGTATCTATGTGGTCGATTCCTTCAACCGGCGCATCCAGGTGTTTCACTACTACGGCGTCGCGCTAGCGGATGCCGGGAGGAAGCAACCGTGAAGCCACACCTGTCAATCGCCTGCGTGCTGATGGTGGCCCAGAGTTTTGCCCAGGTGCAGCCAAACGGGGATGCGCTGGGCATGCACAACCTGTCGTTGTCCAGTGGTGCGTCCGTCTATTCCCAGGGAAGCCTAGGCTGCACTTTCTGCCATGCTCCACATAGTGGATTGGGTGCCAACACCCCGCTCTGGAATCAGAAGCTCTCGACGAAGTCTTACCTGCCTTACAGCAGCACTACCAATCCCAATCAGGGCAACACCCAGCCCACGCTGGGCGTCACCAGCAGCCTCTGCCTGAGTTGTCATGACGGTACCGTGGGCGTAGGACAATCCGCGGCCTACGGGCCGTTGCCCACCGTCGGAGCCCTGAAAAGCTCCGACTCCTTCGGCACCACACTGACTGGTTCACACCCGTTCAGTCTGGTGCTGCCGATGAAAGACGCAACCAACCTGGTCGCGTCCCTGGTTGCGCAAGGCAAGACGGCCGATCCCACTGGGGCGGTGAAGCTCGTTAGCGGCAATATTGAATGCACAAGTTGCCACGACCCCCACGTGCAGAACATCGATAAAATCGCCCAGAATTTTCTGGTGCGCGACAGTTCCAACGCCCAGATGTGTCTGGCATGTCACGATCCGAACCGGGTGGTTCAGGGACAAGTCAACCAGTTGGCAGGTTTCAGCAACAGCATCCATCAGACAGCCACCAATCAGGTTTCGCCGGACGCCCATGTCGGTTCCTACGCGACCGTCGGCGTGAACGCCTGCACGTCGTGCCATATGTCGCATGATTCGGTTGCACCGGCACGTCTGTTGCGGCCAGCGACCCCGGCGGCACCCTCCTACGATCCGGTGACGCAGAACTGCATGACCTGTCACGCCGGCGGAACGTATGTGACCCCACCGGCTCCTAACATCATGGCGGAGGTCGCAAAGGTCAGTCATCCGCTGCCCGCGGGAAACAACTTTCACGACGCTGCTGAGAGCGCGCTGCTCAACAACAACCGCCACGCTACGTGCGTGGATTGCCACAGTGCGCACGCATCTAATCCGGAATTACAGTTTTCGGCGCCGCCCGGCATTCGCCCCCCGCAGGCAGGTGCAACCGGTGTCAGCGCACTCGATGGCATCACCCCTATTATCCCGGCGGTCAACCAGTATGAAACATGCCTGCGCTGTCACGGCACCAGCACCGGCAAGCAGCGGCTGATTATCTTTGGCTATGCGCCAATTCGCATGGTCTCTGCCGCGGATTCTTTGAACCTCATCCCGGAGTTTGCGGCGTCGGCAACCTCAAGCCACCCCGTGTCCCATCCTCGCTCGAGTGTGCTGCCACAGCCCAGCCTGCTGGTGAATATGCTGGACGAGAAGGGCCTGCCTTCTGCGCGCCTCGTCGGTACCCAGATTTTCTGCACCGATTGCCATAACAGCGACGACAATCGGGAGTTCGGGGGCGCCGGACCCAATGGTCCCCACGGGTCGATCTATTCGCATATCCTCGAGCGCAACTATCAATTCAGCCAGGCCGCGATCCCCGGTGGCCCGGTTACGAATACATTTCCCAACCCGGATACGAGTGTGGCTGGACCGTTCGCGATGTGCGCGAAGTGCCACGATCTCAGCCAGATTTTCGCCAACACCAGCTTTACCCAGCACAATCTGCATTCCTATCAGCATGGATTCTCGTGTTCAGTCTGCCATTCTGCGCACGGCATGGGAGCGACCTCTCCAACGATCACCGGAGAGCGCCTGGTGAATTTCGACGCCAACGTGGTGGGACAGAACGGCGGCGCGCCCATCGCTTACAACGGCAGCACACATACCTGCACGCTGACGTGCCATTCTGTCGCTCACAATGCGAGTGGTAGCGTCGCCGCTGCTGCAATCGTGGATGGCAAAGGGATCAGAGGCCGGTGAGCCACCTATGCCTCTTCGTTTTTCCACGGCATGAGTTGTCCGTTTCCACGCGCAACAACGCATGCACGGGGACCGGCAGGGCTGGATCAGTTAGACGTGCGACGCCGTGGTTAGGCCCACGGAATCAACTCGGGTCCAGCCCTGTATCGTGAAAATAGAAGCTATAGACCGGTCACAACCAACGATGCCTCTACCTGTAGAACCACCTACGGCCGGCGAACGCTCCGTTCATGGCAGGCGGTCGTGGGCGCTACAGATCGCCTCCGCCATCCTGGTACCGGTGTTGCTGTTGAGCGTGATCGAAGCGGCCTTGCGCCTGTTCGGCCTCGGATTCCCCACTGACCTCACGGTGCCCTGCACGTTGCAAGGCCGCGCGGCCGCTTGCTACAACCTGTTTTTCCCCGCTCCATTTTTCCCGCCCGGCATGATCAAGACCCCGCAGGCCTATGCGATTCCGGCCGAGAAACCGCAGGGAACCTTCAGGATCTTTGTACTCGGGGAGTCGGCGGCCATGGGGGATCCCGATCCCGCTTACGCGTTCAGCCGATACCTGGAAGTGATGCTGCGGGAATTCTACCCTTCCATGAAGATCGAGGTCGTGAATACCGGAAGCGTGGCCGTGAATTCCCACGTGCTGTTGCCGATCGCTCGGGGCTTGGCGACGCAGCGGCCTGATCTGTTCATCATTTACTCGGGCAACAATGAAGTCGTCGGGCCGTATGGGCCGGGGACTGCGCTTACCTCCTCCAGCATGAGCCTGCCCGTCATCCGCGCCAGCGTCTTTGTCCGCTCCACCCGCATCGGCCAGCTTCTCACCAAGGTGGGGGCGCAAAAGAAAGAGTGGGGCGGGATGGAGATGTTCCTTGACAAGCAGGTGCCCGCAAGTTCGCCGCTCATGAAGAATGTGTACGAGAATTTCGAGGCGAACCTGCGTGACACGGTAGAAGTAGCGCGCCGTTCTGGTGCGAGGGTTATCGTCAGCACGGTGGCCACAAACCTGAAAGATTGTGGCCCTTTCGCATCCCAGCACCGCGCAGACTTAACAGAAGAAGATTTGCGAACGTGGCCAGCCCTGGTGCAGCAGGGAGCGGAGTTAGAAAACGCCCGCTCGTATGCCGAGGCACTGAAAGCGTACTCAGCGGCGGCGAAGATTGATGACCAGTACGCCGACCTCGAATTCCGGATGGCCCACAGCCTCTCGATGCTGGGAGATTATGCGGGAGCCAGGCAGCATTTTATTCGCGCCCAGGATCTCGACACGTTGCGTTTCCGCGCCGATAGCCGCATCAACGACATCAATCGGAAGGTGGCATCTTCGGTTACGGGGATAGAACTGCTCGATGCCGAGGCCATCTTCTCTAGAGAGAGTCCCAACGGGATCCCTGGCAGCGAGCTTGTGTATGAACACGTACACATGACTCCCCTCGGCAACTACAAGCTGGCTCGCTCGATGTTCCTGCAGATCGCCAGCAAACTGGCCCCGGAGGCCGGACATTCACCGACGGAAGCTGATGTTCCCTCTGAAGTGGAGTGCGAACAGTTGTTGGCTTTTACGGGCCACGATCGAGCGCGCATTACGACGGAGATGCTGCAGCGTTTACAGAGGCCTCCGTTCATCAATCAACTGAACCACAACGATCAGGTCTTGCGGTTAACGCTGCAGGCGGAGTCTGCCGGCGAAAACCCGAACGAGACCTCCGCGCAGTACGAATGGGCGATCCGGAAGAAGCCGGATGACCGCGTCTTGCATTACAACTACGGCCTCTTTCTCTTCGACTACAACCGCGCTGCGGCGGTCGAGCAGTTGCGCCTGTCTAGGCCATGGGACGGCTTCCCAGTGTTTGCGCCGGACGGGACACTGGTCGAGTAGAAGTTATCCGATCGATAAGCGATCTAGCAGGCCCCGGAAAAACTCGCCAATTTCTCACGCTCCCGTGGAAGAGCGACCCTTCAGAGCCTGCCCTGAGCTTGTCGAAGGGGTCGCGTAAAGCGCGTGGAAAAGATGCGGGCTTCAGCCCTGGTGGTCGTTCTTTGTGCGCCAGTCGACTCTTACCGCAGCCTGCTAGAGGTTGTTGGTGGCGTCTCAACAGTTGTTCCGACAATTACATTCGCGTTGAGACAATGCAGGTTACGGTGTGCTGCTTTCTTCGGTACAGGAGACGCCGCCCTCCCGCAGCGCATACTCACAGCGCCAGCGGAAACCGTTGGCATCGTGTTGCCCGTATCCCCAGACTCTGAAATAGAGGGTTTCCTTCTCTACTCGCGAGCCCTCGACGAAGACGTGGTCATTTTCCCGGAGGGTCGGCCGGAGTTCCACGGGGACGAGGCGGATCAGAGTGGGCTTATCGAGCATGACGGGATCTTCCGGACGCGCCGTGGAAAAAACCAAAACTCGCGAAGTCTTCTTGGAAAGATATTGCGTTACTACCAGGAAGTCATTGCCGGACCACGCAACCGCGGCCACCCCAACGTAGTCGCAGAGCTTGCGCGAACGCCCGCTAGGGAGTTCGATGAGCCACAGCGAGTGAAAGGTGCCGGCAAAATCCGAAGCCGCGCTCGCAGAGTCTTCGTTGCGCACGACAAACCGGCCGTCCGGTGACACCAGTTCACTGGCCTTCGGAAATACGACAAACGGGTTGGCGTAAGCCTGAACGATTACGATCGCGACCATCACCGACACACCGAGCATCATCCGCCAGGGGCGCATCCCATTAGCCTCCTCTAATATTTTGGGCCAGCCGTTGAGAGCGAGGCTGTGATCCACTGCAAATCAGCATTACTTTGGTTTAGCGGGAACTGGGGTTGATACCGGTCCGCTCGTGCTCACAAGTCAATCTGACTCTAGGGAATCTCTGGTCCAGTTCCCGCTGCAGTAGTCGCTGATTTTCTTCGCGGCCTTTGCGGCATTTCTTAGCGACCTTTGCCGGTTCAAGCTTTTGACTGGGCCGGGCGCAGGCCCGACTCTTTAAAGGTGCCTAGAACCTGCGATACATGAACTGAGCGGTGCTGGTGCCTTGCGTCAGTGTCACGATCAACAGGAACAGCAAGGCCACCGCATAGAGAGGTGGGATCCAATACCAGCGCCAGCGGGCCAGGAGCGCGATGATCCCTGAGCGGGCACTCGCCGCCGAGGCCTCTTCGTCGACCGGTCTGCGATCAAGGGCGTCGATTACGAGCAGCGCGGTCCCATACCCGATCGCTAGGGTCGCAACCATGAGGTAGAGGCTCTCACTCAGAAAGGGCGAAGAGTAGCTCGCCGGCGATAAAACGGCCGACAACATTTGCCGCGCCTGAACCAGAGAGTTGGCGCGGAAGAAGATCCATCCCAGGTTGACAAGGGCGGCGGTCGCAATCCATGAGACCGGCGTCCATAGGTGTGCGGGAGGATCCCAGTTAGACCTGCGCTGCAATTGCTGCACCTGACGATGCAAAACGAGCAACCCTCCGTGATAGCAACCCCACAACAGGAAGAGCACGCTGGCTTGATGCCACAGCCCAAACAGGACCATCGATATCACCAGCGCAAGATTTCGCCACCAGACCTCACGCCGCAAGACGGCCAGCGGGAGAAAAACGTAGTCGCGAATCCAGAAAGACAGTGACATGTGCCACCGCGTCCAGAAAATCGAAGGAGTGGTCGATTCAAAGGGCCGCGCGAAATTTTCGGGCACGGTGAAGCCCAGCATCTGGGCTGCGCCGATTGCAATGTGCGAGTAACCGGCGAAATCGAAGAAAAGCTGCAATCCGCATCCCAAGGCCAGACACCAGACGTCTGCGCCGCTCCACTGGGCAACACGGTCGAAACCGCTCGTGATCCCATCGCCGGACAGGATTCCCCGTCCCAGCAATTTGGCTAACTGCACCATGAACACGCCGGTAGCGATGCGGCGGAAGCCGCGTCCGATCTCATTCCACGGAGTTGATTCCTCGGAGCGGAATTGCGGCAGCATTTCGGGCATGCGGCAGATCGGCCCAGAGATCGTGACCGGGAAGAAAGCGAGGTACAGCGCAAACTCGAAAATCGATGGGTTGAGTTCCTCGCCCCGATAAAGATCAAACAGGTAGCTCATCGCCTGGAAGGTCCAGAACGAGATGCCGAGTGGCAGCGCCAGATGCGAGAACCTTTGCAATGAGGAAAGAGGCACCGCAACCGCGATTTCTGGGAGGTACTTGAAACTTCCCAGCAAAACTAGGTTCAAAAAGATGCCAGTCGATAAGACGAGCCCTGTCGGCTTCCGTCGAAGCCATTCGCCAACCAGAAAATTCACCACCGTAGAAGTGAGAAGAACGGCCGCGAACCAGAGTCCCCAAGTGAGGTAGAGCGTGTAACTGGCGAGCAGAAGCACGGCCTGCCGCAGGCCTCGCGAGCGGACCTTCGCGAAGACCACCACGCAAAGCAGAAACAACACAGCGTACAGGATGCCTTGTGGCAAATTTCTCCTCGGAGACAGCGAACAAGAATAGTCGGCCTCTTTGCCCGTTACAAGAAGGCTGGTTACAAGAAGACTCAGCGTCATCCTCTACAATGTCGTGTGATTCGATTCCGCAATCTGACCGACGCTCTCGATGCGGCGCCCGCGGGCCGTCCGTTCGTTACTGCCTGGATCGACGAGGACGAGCAGGAGACCGTGACTTTTGAAGAGTTCCGCCAGCGTGCCCGATCGCAGGCTGCGGTACTCCGCGACTATGGTGTAGCCGGGGGTGACCGCGTCGTCGTGATCATGCCGCAGGGCATCCCGGCGATGGCGGCATTTGTCGGAGCGATGATGCTGGGCGCCGTGCCCGCTTTTCTAGCTTATCCCAACTTCAAGGTCGAGCCTTCCAAGTACCGCTCCGGATTGGCTGGAGTTACGGCGAACCTCAGCGCCAAGGCCGTAGTCATCGACGAAGAATTTCCTGAAGAGATGCTTGGCCATGTTTCCCTGGGTGAGGAGACCAAGCTGATTTGCGCGCAAGGCGGAAGCCAATTCGGGGCGGCGAGAGAATTTCGAGGTGCGGAGATTCAACCCGAGAGCTTGGCCTTCATCCAGCACTCAGCAGGCACGACCGGCCTACAGAAGGGAGTGGCCCTGACTCACGCCGCGGTGCTCCGCCAACTCGATCATCTGTCGCAGGCGCTGAAGATCGACGGATCCACCGACCGTGTTTACAACTGGCTGCCGCTCTACCACGACATGGGACTGATTGCCTGCTTCATGCTGCCCATAGTCTGCCACGTCCCGGTGGTGATGCAGTCACCTGTCGACTGGGTGATGCGCCCCGAAACCATGTTGCAGATCATCAGCGAGTACAAGTGCACGCTGGCATGGATGCCGAACTTTGCGTTTCAATTTGTGCCGCGACGAACCCCGCAGCCCCGCTGGTCGCAGTACGATCTCTCGTCCGTTCGCGCCCTGGTCAATTGTTCCGAACCGGTCCGCGCCAGCAGTATGCTCGAGTTCCAGAAGGCATTTGCGATCAGAAGTAACGCCCTGCAATCCTCCTACGCCATGGCCGAGAACGTTTTTGCCGTGACCCAGTCCGACCTCGATCGACCATCCGGTCCCGCGCGTATTTTCGCCGATGGACAACAATTTCGCCTCGCCCATCGTGTCGTCCCAGTGTCTGACGGAGCCCCAGGGGCGATTGCCTTCACGTCGTCGGGCCGACTGCTCCCCAATCATGAGGTTCGAATTCTGTCTGATTCCGGCTCGATCATCAGCGACGGCTACATCGGTGAGATTCTCGTCAAAAGCGACTGCCTGTTTAAGGGCTACTACAACCGTCCCGACCTCACGGCTCAGGCGATTGTCGAGGGCTGGTGTCGCACCGGTGATCTTGGCTTCTGCCTGGACAGTGAACTGTACGTCGTCGGGCGAAAGAAAGATCTGCTCATCATCGGCGGCGAAAACATTTATCCGCAGGACATCGAGGAGATTGCCGCCGGGCATCCCGCCATTCATGACGGCCGCGTAATTGCGATGGGCGTGTACAATCCCGAACTCGGGACGGAAGATATCGTTCTGGTTGCGGAACTGGAAAACGAAGCCCTTCTCGCCAGCCCCAGAGGAATCGAGCAGGAAATCCGCAGCCGGGTGGTCTCCAGCATGGGAGTGGCGGTTCGGACGATTTTCTTGAAGCCGCCCAAATGGATCGTGAAGAGCACGGCCGGGAAAGCTGCCCGCGCCGCCACTCGAGAGAAGTTGCTGCAAGAGCATCCTGAACTCAACGTCGAGAACTAGGACACTCTGGAAAAGTTGCACCGAGCCGGATGAGTCAAAAGCCTGAACCGCGAAGCCCGCAAAGAGAGCTGCGAAGTTCGCAAAGAAGGTCGGCAGCTCGTGCTGTCAGTGGTAGGCCTCGCACGTTGTCTTCGCGATCGTAGCGGTTTTCCTTAGCGCTCTTCTCGGTTTAAGCTTTTGACTGCACCTGTCAGGAGACTCAATCCGCATGACCGAACAATCCCAACAGATGATTGAACATATCGTTCGCCTGATCCGAAAACCGGGCGTGACCTTGGACGAGAACACTCCGCTGGTTTCCTCCGGTCTGATCGACTCGATGGCCCTCGTCGATCTGTTGCTGAAGCTCGAAGACCTCACGCATATGCGCATCCCCGCAGGGAAGGTGCAGCCGAAAGATTTGGATACCGTGGCGAAGATGTTCGCCACGGCTCAGCGCGTGGGCAAGCCGAGGAAGTAGCTTCGGAGCTCGCGCCCGGTCATCTCTGAAAAGCTCCAACACTATCTCGGAATCCAAGTCAGTAAAGCAGGCGAAACACGTCGCTGTAGTCGTCCGTCCAAAGACGCGGCGGGATTGAATTCCTGAAGGGGGGTGGATCGGGCAGAAGTCCACCGATCTCGAGATCCTGCTGTTGGCGGGCGATGAAGACCCAGAGGCTCTCTAGGAAGGGGTAGCTGCCACTGGTGAACTTGACGAGGGAGTAGCCCTGGTAGTGCGCCGTCAATCCCTCCAGCACCGGCAGGAGGTCGATGTGACGGCTGCTGACATGAACTGCGATTACGCCATCCTCCCGATTCAGATGCTGCCAGTAGGTATCAAACGCCTCCCGTGTCAGCAGGTGAACCGGGACCGCATCGCCCGAGAATGCGTCCAGAACGAGCACATCGAAATTCTGGGCTTCGCCGAGCGCCGCCTCACTTTCCAGAAGCAATCGCGCGTCGCCCTGCTCGACGTCAACACGGGCGGCCGAGTCGCGCACATAGGTAAAAACAGGCTGAGCGACGGTGGAGAGATCGATTACATCAGGATTGATTTCGTAGTAGCGGAAATAGTCACCTGGCTGTCCATAGGCCGCCAGCGTGCCCGCTCCCAAACCGACAATTCCTGCGCGCAAGTTGCCGGCACCGCCGCGCTTGGGATGGTTGCGCAGGAACACACCGATGCCGCTGTCGGGGCCGTAGTACGCCATGGGAAGCCGGTCGTTGGGCGGGCTCAATTGCGCGCCGTGCAGAGTGTGTCCGTGGTAAAGCGCTTTGCCTCCCTGTGCGAGTTCGTAGACGCGGAGGGCGCCATAGAAGTTGCGCTTGCCCAGATAGAGAGCGGAATCGGGCCGGGCACTTTGATAGAGCAGCACCATGGAGAGCGACGCAAGCACGACGACGAGCACCTGCACGAATCGGAAATCCCGCTTTCGGCCGGGGCGCGGGCTTCTCTGGATGTACGCCCCCAAGAGCACCAATGCGCTGATCAGCAGCGCGATCGGGTAAAAGCGCACCTCGTCCAAGGCTTGTGGCAGAGGCGCAATCCAGTGGCTTACGGCGTACGTGCCGAGCATCGCGCCGCCAGCAATACTGGCGGGCAGCCAGAAGCCAAGTTGAAAGAGCCAAGACTCCGGATCGAGGAACAGGCAACACAGCAGCAGGATCACACTGGCGGTCAGGGAAATCTGGAACTCGGTGAAAAACGTGAACACCCGCGGCGCGATCACCGCAACGAAAACCCCGCCCACCGCGCCGCCGGCGGAGATTGAAAGATAAAACGAAGTGAGATGCCGCACGGCCGGCTTGAGGCGCACCAGTTCGCCATGGCAGATCATGCAAACCGCAAGAAGCAAAAGAGGCAACACGATGACCTGAGTGGTGCGGAAGGCATACTTCATGGCGAGCACGACCACAAAAATGCCCAGCGCAAGAAGTGGGTGGAAAATAATCCGTTGATACCAGCGTGGATGGTCAAAACAAAGAATGAAGCTCAGAAGATACAGCGCAAGCGGCACCACCCAGAGCAGGGGGAGCGAAATCACTTCCTGGCACAACATGTTCGTGGTGGCCAGCAGCAGGGCGGAAGCACAGGCGGGCAAAAGGAACCACAGCGAGCGGACCACAAAACTCGTCTGACCCTCAGCAGGGAAGGGTGCCTGCTCTTTGAACTCGTTTCTTGCGGGCGCCTGCGAAGCCATCCACGCGCAACCGGCACATCCGGCGACGAACAGGCAGAACAGAATCGACCAAAGAATGCCTTGGGTTCGCATGCGGAGCGCGGGCTCCAACAGAAATGGAAAGGTGAGCAGTCCCAGCATGGAGCCCAGATTGGAAACAGAGTAGAGCCGGTAAGTCCGGTTCTCGTTGCCCAGGCGCGCAAACCAGTGCTGCAGCAGAGGGGAAGTCGTAGAAAGCACGAAAAATGGCAGCCCCACCGAGAGCAGAATGATCACCGTGACGTCGCGCACCGGGCTGGAACTGCTCCCTGGTCTCCACGAAATGGCAGGTGTAATGGCGGAAGGCCAAATCAGCGAAAGTGCCGCCACCAGAAGCACTGCGAATCCCAGTACTCCCAGGTGCAAGCGAACCTGGATCTTCGGCGGAAGTCGGAGCGAAACCAAGTGAGAATAAACATAGCCACCAAGCAGGAGAACCTGGAAGACGAGCAGGCTCGTAGTCCAGACGGCAGCCGAGCCCCCAAACCACGGCAGGATGTACTTTCCAACGATCAGCTGAACCTGGAAAAGCAGAAAGGCGCTGAGAAACGATGTAACCCAGTAAACCAGAACCACAATCCGCTTTGCGCTGCCGCGAGAAAGTCGTCCAGCGGACAACGTCGAGACCGGATTTGAACTCGCCATGCCGTTCCTTTTCCTTGATGCTATCGTGGCTTCCGATTAACTTCTGGACCAGTACTCCGGAGGTGTCACTTCGGTTTCTACGGTATGGTCAGGCGGAAGACCGCAACCATATTAGCCCTCACGGCGAACTGTGATGGCAATCACGGGAAAGGATTCTGCGAAAAAGGGTGCAAGCAGGGTCCCAGGAGCCTCTGATCAAGTCGAAGCCACAGTTCTCGCTGATGTTCTTCGCGACCTTCTCGATCTTTTCTTTGCGGCCTTAGCGGTTCAGGCTTTGACTGACAGGCGTAGCTGCAACTTGTGCAAGGTTCCTTAGGTCCTTTTGGGGCATGAGTTCTAGTGTGGTGTTTCTGAAATGTCTTTACTGTGACGCTTTGAAAGGGCGCGGCTTCAGCCGCGCCGTTAGGCTGAGACCCGCGGCCTTTAGGCCCTGAAGGATGCGCCCTCAGCGCCTAAACGCGACTTCGTAAGGAACCTGTAAGGCACGCCTGAAGGCGTGCCCTTTCAAGGCTAATCACCGTAACTCTATTTGTGAGACACGAACTGGCGAGCCCTGACCTGGTGGTGATGTAGTCTTCGGTGAAAGTTGCCCCGAGCTACTGCGCGTCCATCATCACAGCCTCTTCTCGACGATGGCGTGCCGCCGCCGTGGCTTCAGCTTCTTCGATCTGCTGGTTGCGATCCCATTCCGGGCGCAGCGTCATCGCCTTGATGTGGAAGCGAGATTCCTTCGCCGCGTCGTCGACGCGGATGAGCATCTCGTTCTTCCGAAAGCGAAATGGCGTGGCCTCAGCCAAGGGCAAGAGTTGGTCGGAGGTCTTTCCAATGATCACGTACACCACCGTGTTGGCCACGAGAACGTACTCGGGGCACAGCACCCCCGGTTCGGCTTTCGCTCCCCCGCCCGACATCGCGGAAATAAACGGGTGCTGCGAACCCATGCAGTCCGTCATGCGCATGCGGATGATCGTGCCTTGCTGACGACCGTGGGTTTGAGCTGAAAGGAGAATGGGATAGGCGAGCAGGAAAAGACAGACCAGCATCCGTTTCATAGGCCCCCAATTACCGAACATGGTTTGGATAGTAGTACCCGCTTCGGCAGCGGAATTCCAGGTTGAGGTTGTGAGTGGGAAGAATCCGGACGACGTGAAAGCCGGAAGCATGCGTCGGCAACCTGTAGCTGACTACGTAAGTTGCTCGAAACCCTTCAAGAATTATATTTAGTGCGCGACTCGCCCCGTCTCGCGCTGCGAAGTACCGGCCTCCGGTGGCTCCGGCAAGACGATTGAGCGTTGCGGCGCCTGGGCTGGCGGTATGGTTCAGGTCGATGCCGTAAATCTGGACGTTGCCGGTCAGGGCTGCGTCGATGGAGTCGGTCAGAGAGTGCTGGCTAATTGTATCTTCGCCGTCAGAGAAAACGATGAGAACTTTCTGGGCATGGGGATCGCCACGCTGAGAAAGAAAGTCCGACGCGAACACGATGGCGTCGAACAGAGGCGTAAGGCCTCCCGTCCGTACTGCCGGAAGAAGCTCGGCTGCGCGCAAAGCGCGGCAGTCCCCGCCGCAAAGCAGTGTCGGTTGAAGACCGTGAAACGAGAAGACGGAGAGGTTCTCGTCAGGCACTCCCGCGGTCTGTGTAACCAGTTCCAGAGTGTCGGCAATCTCTCGGCGGTATTGAGGCGTTACGGATTCGCTGGCGTCGACAAGGATGGCCAGTTCCAGTTTCGTCCAGTCGGCGCGGGTAAAGCTTTGAAAATTGCGGACGATGAAGCCTTTGTCAACGACTGCGAAGTCGCTGGATTGCAACGTGGCCACTCCGTGATTGTTCTGGTCGACGGCGGAAAAGCTGAGCCGAACCTCGCTGACGGTTGTGCGGTAGAGGACCGACGGCTCGTTGTCGGCGCCCACAGTCATCCAGGAGCAAAGCAGCAAAAAGGACAGCAGGCGCCGGGCGCGCCGTCGAGTTAGAGGTATGGCCACATCAGCTACATCGGCCTTTCGTGCGGAACTTTAGGGCGGTCCTCGTTACGACCGTCATCTCCGGTCTCTCCGCCATCCTAGATGTGGCCTGACAGTTGCCCGCCGGAGTCAGAGGAGGGGTCTTGAGCGCTAAGGCTATTCGCCCGGCTTGTGTTTCCGGGCCTCGGCGATCAACTTCTCGACCGCCGACTTCTTATCGGCTGCCAAGGTGGGATTCAACTTCAGCAGCTGCTGCCAGGCGGCAACCGCACCATTGGAATCCTTCTTCGCCTGCATCCGGATCATCCCAAGGTTAAACAGCGAGTTGGCATCCTTAGGGTCGTAACTGAGGGATTGCTGGAGCTGCTTAATGGCGCCGTCAGCGTCGCCTTCGTAGAAAAGGCACGAGGCCAGATCGGTGCGCGCGGCCACGTTCCTGGGATCGGATTCAAGGGCCTTCTGGTAGTATTCAGCCGCTTCTTTGAACTGATGCGTCGCTTTGTAGACGGTCCCGATTTCATTCAACAGAACGGAGTTCTTGGGGTCGGTCTTCAGTCTGGCCAGCAGAGGCTCAGCCTGCTTATCGGCCATGCGTTTCATGTCTTCCAGGCTGGGCATCTGCGGTTGAGTGCCCGCCGCAGCCACAGCGGAGGGGCCCGCTTGTGCCTGGGAGGATCGAGCGGGGCGCGATGCCGACCCCCGGAACAGGTATCCCAATGCGAGTCCTACGATCAGGCACACTACGGCCATTGCGTACACTTGAGATGTTTTCCAGCCGCCCGGCACGGCGGGCCCAGCTTCGTTCATGAGGTTTTCTTTCTGGGTCCGCAGCTCCGACACCGCGGGAATCCCCGGTATTCGAGAAAGAACAGGTCTTTCAAAGCACGCTTGCTGCCAATCGGACATTCATAGTCGCGCTTTCTTTTCAACTGCTTACAAGGAAGAGTCGAACAGAAGAGGACTCGACGGCCGGTAGTCGCGTTCTTCTTCGCAGTGCCTGAGCATTTTCCCGCGTGGATTTTGCTGCTCCCTTCCTACGTATGATCCTAATCACGTCCGCCGGTGAGTGGCCGCACTGTGTATCGCACGGTTTATGGCTAAAGTCATGGCGTCTTCCCCCCGTGCGCTCGGAAACTGGCGCTATCGCCCCTTTCCTTTTCCGGCTCACCGAGGCTTCAAAATGAAGCATTTCGTGTGTTTGCGTCGGGGGTGGGATCTCGCTCACGTTCTCCTGGATCGCCTTCCTACGCGTGGCGCAGAGTGCCCTGTCTTCCCGCCCTGACGATATTCGCAACCTGATCCCTGCAGTCGTCTTTCCTTCCCCCAGGTGTCGCAATCTTCAGAAGGAGGCGGATTATGCTGCGGCGCTCCTGCTTGCTCATTGTGCTGACTCTGCTTACTTCCGCTCCGATCTCCGCGAGCAGCAAACCAAAATCAAATCCTGATCAGGCGATCGACCGAATCATCGCTAACGAACGCGCCCTGGCCGACACCATCCGCAGCTACAGTCCGATGGTGGAAACCTACCTGCAGCGCATGCAGCCCGACAACACCTTGGGATTCGTCCCCAGCGAAGACCATTACTTTCTCGGGCGGGTGCAGTTCCAGCAGACAAAAGAAGAGTTCTACCTGGACAAGCGGCTGGTGGAGCGCATGGCGGGCTCGTTCTCGAAGTTCTACTCGATGAGCCCCGTGGGGTTCTCCAGCATGATCTTCGTCGATCGCAGCGGCTTCGACCGAAAGAATTATCAGCTGCGCTACATGCAGAGCGAATTCCTGGGAGAAGTACGTTGCTTGATCTACGAAGTGAGTCCCCGCAAAGAGAAAGAAAAAGACAAGGCGAACCGCTTCCGCGGCGCCATCTGGGTGGAAGACGACGGCTATAACATCGTCCGCTTCAACGGCAGCTATGGCACGTTCCACATCGATAGCTGGCGCATGAACCTGCGCGCGGGCGTGTGGCTGCCGGCGGTCGTGTACTCCGAGGAGTTCGACTCCAACAAACCGCAAACCAGCCATCCTCGCCTCAAAGCCCAGACCCGGCTCTGGGGCTACAATCTCAGCCCGAGCGGAAGGGAATCGGAGTTCACCGAGATCGTCGTCGATCCAGAGGCCGCCAAGGACTTGTCGGCAAATCCCGACAAGAGCCCGCTCGACATTCAACGGTCCTGGCAGCGGCGCGCCGAAGACAACGTCATTGTAAAGCTCGAAGAACTCGGACTCATCGTGCCCGAAGGTGAGGTCGACAAGGTTCTGCAGGCGGTCATCACGAATCTGGAAGTCACCAACAAGATTGTTCTCGACCCCGAGGTCCGTTGCCGGATTCTCCCCACCACCCCCATCGAAGTAGCCACGATCGGCCACACCATCTTGATCAGCCGCGGACTTCTGGATGCTCTACCCAATGAAGCCGCGCTGGCCGTGGTTCTGTCGCATGCTCTGGCCCATGCCTCGCTCGGCCACGACCTCGACAGCAGCTTCGCGTTCAACGATCGCATGGTTGTTCCCAGCCTCAAGCAATTGCCGCTTTTCGACTTCAAACACAGCGCCGAGCAGGAAAATGAAGCCAACGCCCTGGGCGTGAAAATTCTCGCCAACTCGCCCTACAAAGACAATCTTGCCGAGGCCGGACTCTTCCTCAAGGCCCTGGCCGAGTTCGGCAGAAAAGTTCCCAACCTGATCAAAGCGAACCTGGGTGAGAGCCTGGTGGTCGACAATCGTATTGCCTTCATGAGTCAGGTCGCAGAGGGTACACCTGCCCTCGAACTTGGGAACCCTCAGCAGATCGTTGCCTTGCCGCTCGGCAGCCGTGTGAAACTCGATCCCTGGGCCGGCCAATTGAGGTTTGTGAAAGCGCAGCCGCCGAGAATCTACTCGGCCAAGGACAAACTGGCGCTGGAGGTTACGCCCTTTTCTCCGTACCTCGTTCGTCTGAAATCCCCTGGAACAGTGACTGGAATCGGGCAGGGTTCAAACCAGGATCGTTAGACGAGGAGCGTTAGTCGAAGATCGTTAGTCGAGGGCCACGATGACTCTCTCCGAGCGGTTGCCGTTTTGTTGGATGGTTGCCTGCTTACTGGGCTCGTGCCCATGCTATGCGGGCGCTCATCCCACGCGAGTCGATGAACACACAGACTGCCTGGAATGCCATGCCGACCACGCGACGGGAGTTCACGTTCACTCCGCGGTCAAACGCGGATGTACCGCCTGCCACAACATCGAGAACCGCGAGGATGCGACCTACGTCGTTCTCAAGTCAGCTAATTCCGTCGTTTGCACGGAGTGCCATCAGCCGGTGGCGTTCTCGTATTCTCACCTCCCCTACGTCAGTGGAATGTGCACGCGTTGCCACGATCCGCACACTTCGGCGAACCCTCAGCTGCTGCGGGCGAAGGTGAATGAACTTTGCCTGAGTTGTCACCTGCGAAAACCAGAAAGTGCGCCGTCGCGCTACATGCCGACGATTGCACTCACCAGCGACAACCGCATCGGACACCCCTACGAGCGTCATCCCGTGAGCGGAAGTCCCGATCCGCTCACGGGTGGCGAGATGTCCTGCATCAGTTGCCACCTGCCGCACGGAGCAGGGAAGCTGCACCTTCTGAAGATGGCCTCCGAGATTCCTGAAGATGCCCTGAATCAGAACACCGAAACCAATGATATGTGCCGTAAGTGCCATATGCGGTTGTGGGGCTTGGATGGAAGCACTGCAGGAAAGAAGAACACGAAGAAAAAAGGGAGTTAGTGTGGGGCGGGCGCCCTCGTCCGCCAAAGGCTCATGTGGGGACAGCCGCCCCCCGGCTTTCCGGCGGAGCGAAGCTCCGCAGCGAACGCGGGCGAGGGCGCCCGCGCCACACCTAATCAGCGTTTCTCTAGGTAATGCTGACTTCCGTATACGTGCCGTAAACCTGGCGCAGGGCTTCACAGATTTCGCCTACGGTAGCGTAGGCGCGGACTGCGTCCACGATATACGGCATGGTGTTGGCGGGACTGATGTTGCTGTTGGACCCAGCCTTCGGTTCTTGCGCCGCTGCCTTCTTGAGCGCGTCGAGGGCGCGGCGCACTTCGTCGTTCGAGCGCCGGGCGCGCAGGGCTTTGAGTTTCGCCGACTGCTGCTGGGCGACGGTCTCGTCGATGTAGAGAATGTTCGGCGAGCCCTCTTCGATCACGAATTCGTTTACGCCCACGATTACTTTCTCGCGGGCTTCAACCGCGCGCTGGTATTGGTAGGACGACTCAGCGATCTCCTTCTGCGGATAACCGCGCTCGATCGCCTTCACCATGCCGCCCATCGCATCGAGTTTGCCGAAGTAGTCCCACGCGCCCTGTTCCATCTGCAGGGTTTGGGTTTCGACAAAGTAAGATCCGCCCAGCGGATCGACCGTCTGCGCGACTCCAGACTCGTAGGCGATGATCTGCTGCGTACGCAGCGCGATGCGTGCCGCTTCTTCGGTGGGCAGAGCCAGTGCTTCATCGTAGGAATCGGTGTGCAATGACTGCGTTCCGCCCAACACCGCCGCCAGCGCCTGCAGCGCCACGCGCGCAATGTTGTTCATGGGTTGCTGCGCTGGCAGCGACACTCCCGCCGTCTGCGTGTGGAAGCGCATCAGCCAGGTGCGCTGGTTCTTCGCACCAAACCGGTCTTTCATCACGCGATACCAGATCTTGCGGGCGGCCCGGTATTTCGCGATCTCCTCAAAGAAGTCGTTGTGCGCATTGAAAAAGAAGCTCAGCCGGGACCCGAATTCGTCGACGTCGAGCCCACGCCGCCGTGCCCACTCCACGTATTCGACCCCGTCGTAAAGCGTGAACGCCAGTTCCTGGAGGGCCGTCGAACCTGCCTCGCGAATGTGATATCCGCTGATCGAAATGGTGTTAAACCGCGGCGTGAACTTCGACCCGAACTCAAAGGTGTCGATCACCAGTCGCATCGACGGCGCCGGAGGATAGATGTACTCCTTCTGCGCGATGTATTCCTTGAGAATGTCGTTCTGGATGGTGCCCGAAATCTTCTTCCAGTCGGCGCCTTGCTTTTCAGCGACAACCAGGTACATGGCCCACAGCACGGATGCGGGGGAGTTGATGGTCATCGAGACCGTGGTTTTTTCCAGGTCGATTCCGCTGAAAAGAATTTCCATGTCTTCCAGAGAATCGATGGCGACGCCGCATTTGCCGACTTCCCCTTCGCTTGCCGGATGATCGGAGTCATAGCCCATGAGAGTGGGCAGATCGAAAGCCACGGAAAGTCCGCTGCCGCCGTGTTCGAGCAAGTACTTATAGCGCTGGTTGGTTTCCTCGGGCGAAGCGAACCCGGAAAACTGGCGCATCGTATAAAGCTTGCCGCGATATCCGGTGGCGTGAATGCCGCGAGTGAAGGGCGGTTGCCCAGGGTACCCGAGGTACGTTTCTTCGCTCCACTCGGCCGGCAGATCGGCCCGAGTGTAAAGGCGGCGAATCGGCACGCCCGAGATCGTAGTAAAACGCGCGCGGCCTAGTTCGTCGAGGTTCACGCCGGTGGGCGCGCCGATCGGCCGTTCCGGAGCCTTCTCCAGAGTGGGCGCGAGCGTTTTCTCCGCCCAATCTTTCTCGGCCTCCAACGGACGGCGATTTTCAAATATATCCGCAACCGGATTTTCTGCGACTTGCGGCTTGGACGGCTTCTTTTCCATTCGAACCCCGGTGCTCTGTCTCGATAATAGGGAAGCGCAGGCCAACGGGCAAGGCGATCAACGGCGTCGAAACGACCGGTCGGTACGGCCCACGCGAAACTTCATCGTCACCCCAGGCAAGACGTAGCGGAGCTACGTCTCTACGAAACATCTCATCGTAGAGACGTTGCTTGCAACGTCTCGGCACCATCACGGCTGCTTGCGCGAAATCTCCCATGCCTTGGCATATTTCCAAGACACATAAACAGCGTGGTACAGGTGCAGCAACAGCCCTTCCCAGCCGTCGAGAAAACCGAGACGAACGAAATAGTTGTAGACGAACGTCGCCATCGGGCGCAGGACGATGTCAGCAAAACTGAAGCTGCGCTGCCCCTTGGCCACCACCAACTGCGCGCCCAGCGACGAATAGCGGTTCATGTGTGCGATGTAGAGACTGAGGTTGGGATAGGTGTAGTGCACCATCGCATTCTTGAACAGGCGCGTTTTTTGCGGGATGTCTGCCTTCAGTTCGCAGCGGTCGTGCGGATCGTGCCCGGTGACGAATCCTTGCCCGCGGCGGAACAGGCGCAGCTTGGGATCGGGATAAAATCCGCCATGGCGCATCCAGCGGCCGAGGAAAAGATTCTTGCGCGGAAGCCAGTACCCGCTCACCGCCTTCGGATCGGCAATGGCGGCTCGAATTTCGTCGGCCAGGCCGGGACTGATTTCTTCATCGGCGTCAACCAGCAGCACCCAGTCCTTGGTGCAGAGATCGATCGCATATTGTTTCTGAGCCACGTAGCCACGCCAAGGTTCGACCACGACGCGGGCTCCCCGTTCGCGCGCGATCTCGCAAGTTCTGTCTTTCGAGCCGGAATCAACCAGCACGATTTCATCGGCCCAGCTCACGCTGGCCAGAGTGCGGCCGATGTTGGCCTCTTCATCCATCGCCACGATGGCCACGGAAATCGTCATAGACGCGAACAGGCGCGCAGGGTGATTGCGACGCGGTATTGTCTCACAATGAAAATCGGGTGCCCCAGTTCTCGCGCGTTTTGTGCGCGAGAACTGGGGATTTTCGCGTCTCGCCCTCGGCTCGGCGGGCGAGACGCCCGGACAGCCGCCGGGACGGCGGCGCTACGTTTCGCGCGCAGCTTCGTGACCTCCGCGGCCGACCTCCGACAGCAGAAAAACAATCAGAATAATCAACTCCGGTTCCATCGGATGGCGGTAGCGGGCGTGCGGATAAACGAAGTAATAGACCGCGGGATACATCAGCACCAACCCCCCGAAAAGCCAGGCCCCGGGCCGCTTTTGCCGCACTGCCCGGCCAAGTCCCCAGATCGCGAGCACCGAAGTCGCCAGGAACGCCGAACTGCGAAAGTCCACCCACGCGACGCTGCTGGTCGGTCGCGGCACACCGTTCCAGAAGTAGAAGAAGCGCTTCAAGCTGATCACCGCGAAGCGCCCCGGGTGTGCGCGAATCCAGTCAAACGCCACACGTTTGCATTCGGCGGCGTATGCCAGTTCGCCCATCCGCTGAAATTTCTCAAGTTCTGCCGGGTCGAGATTCGGTTGCAAGAAAGGCATCAGCATTCCGTCGGCGTCGGGACCGTTGCCTATCCGAAACTGCAATCCGAAATCATCGCGGATGAAGACGAAATGTCCGAACACTTCATAGTTTCGAATAAGCCAAGGAGACAGAACGACGAAAAACACGAGCGAGGAGAGAGCGACGCCGGGCAGCGACGACAATCCTCGGCGATATCTCTGCCGCCAGATCCACAGACCACAGAACGGCAGGAAGGCGAGCATCGTCGGATTGGCCAGCGCACCGACCCCATATATTACGCCAAAGAATATCCAGCCTCGCCATCCCGGCCAGTCCTGCAATTCCAACGCGAGCAGGAAGATGCACGCCAGAACGAGCGGCGTGAAAGTCGTATCCCAAATCCAGTGGATGGACCAGTACCACACGTACGGGCAGAGCGCCCAGCTGTACGCGGACCACATCGCAACGCGCTCGCCAAACGTCCGGTGGGCGATCCAAAAAATAGGCATGGTGGTGAGCGTTGCCAGCAGGCTGTTGATACTCAGCAGCACCCATGCGGAAGCCAAAGTGTAAACGCCGAAAATCTTGAACACGCCGCCGATCAGAAATGGATAGAGCGGAGGTTCCCAGGCCGAAGGCCCGGTGTTGCCTTCGTAAGGACTGCTGAAGCCGTGTCCCAACGCAACAGAGCGGCCGATACGGCCCATCTCCCAGCCGAAGCCGAAATTGTCCTGTCCCGGCCGGGTTCGATATTGGTGAAGCACTCCAATCGACGCCAGTTGCAGCACGAACGAAAGAGGCAGCAGCCACGGGAAAAATTTGGGCAGGGTAGGCCGCGGAGGTCTCACCATCGCAGCGTAGTGTATCAGGCGAGCGCCAACGTCAACGTCAGTTGATAGTCGTATGTGCTGCACGCCAATGTGGGGACAGCCGCCCCGGCTCTCCGGTCGAGCGAAGCTCGACGGCTTCCGTCCTCCCACTACATCTGTCCTCCCGGTTGGTTTGGACCTGCCTGCGGCAGTGCGGAAGACGGCGATCCCGCAGGCGCCGCATCCTGGCGCGGCGCCACGTACGGAACGCTCGGCAGATGCGTAACCTGTCCGCGGGTGGCCTCGGCGACGTCGATGCCGGCATGGTCGAGCAGCAGTCCAGTGGCGCGGTCGAGTTCGATGCGCGACTTCTCATACGCCGCCTTCGCCGAAACCAGATTCGACTCGGACATGGTGAGCGTGGCGGCGTCCTGCAGAATCGCAGTCTGCGTGGTGAGGCCGACTTTCAGTTTTTGCTGATCGGCGTCGAGAGTCTGGCGCGCCAGGTCGACTGCGGATTGAGCCGCTTGCACCGCGGCCCGGTTCTGCCGGACATCAAACGCCGCATTCCGCACTTCGATCCGTACTTGATTCTCAAGCTGGTGCTGGCGCACCTGGGCCTGCCGGTATTCCAGTTCGGCGCGCACCTGGTTCGATTGCGCCAGTCGGTTGCGGAGGGGAATGGTCAGGGTCAGGCCGACTCCCTTGTCCGGCGCGGTCGAAGTTACTAATTGGTTCAGAGTACCGCCGTAGCCGACGGAAGTGCTGGTCCGGAATGGCGGCGGCGCCTTGCTTGGATCGAAGCAAAAGTTGCTCGTGGTATTGGCGCAGTTGGGCACCGCCGGATTCACGTCGCCCCCCACGCCCGAGCCGCCGTAGTAGGCGAATGCGTTGAGCGTTGGGAGCATCGCGTTGCGTACGGACTTGACGTTAATGTCTCGCGAGTTGAGATCGATACGAGACTCGACTAGCTCAGCCCGATGCCGCAAAGCATCATTGATCATGTCCTGGATGGGCACAACCTGCTCCTGTTGCGGCACCTGCATCGTGGAAGTGGGAATCACATCGGCCTCGGCCAGCACTGGGTCTTCGATACTGCGGCTGAGCGCGTTCTTCATCAACAGTTGCTGAAGCTGCAAGTTATTCTGGGCGACGATCAGGTTCTGCTGATCCGTTGCCACGGTGCTCTGCGCACTCACCACCTGAATCGGAGGCACGGTGCCGACTTGCGCCTGGCGTTTCGCGTCCTCGAGCGCTTTCTGGGCGTAGGTCAGCGATTCCTGCTGCACGCGAACATTTTCGTACGCATAGACCAGGTCCCAGTACATGTTCTCGACCTGGTCGACAGTGGTGATCACCTGCAGGCGAAAGGCAACATCTGAAATCTCGCGGTTGTTCCTTGCGATCCGAATAAAACGCGTGTTCGGCAAAGTGCCGAAGCCCTGCAGCAGGTTCTGCGTGACCCTGAACTGAAAATTTGAACCCAGTTGCGGTGTGAGCAAGCTGGTCGGGTTGTTGGTGGTAACGTGAGTGTTGTTGAAACCCGCGGTGAGAGTTGTTCCCCACTGCAGGCCCTGTGTATAGGAAAAGTCGGAAGTGTAAGTATTCTGTGCGACTACAGGCACGGGGCTGAAGACGCTCACCGATTCCGTGTTGTTCTTGTCGAGCTGCAGCGTGCTGGTGACCTGCGGATCGAAGCTGGTGATGGGCGACCCGATCCCGAGCGTCGAACTGACTAGCCCGAGAGTGCCCGTGCCGGCGCCCCCGGCCGCTACGGTGGTGCCTCCGGTGCCCGAGCCAACCGTACCGCCGAGTCCGCCCACACCGCCGCCGGGCGTGTTCTGCACCACGCCGGTATTAACGCCGAGAATGCTCGCTCCAGATTTGGCGCGCAGCAGGTCGGCTTCCGCAATGTTCAGGTTATAGCGGGCGATATCGAGATCGAGATTATTTTCGAGCGCGAGCGCGATGGCGTCATCGATCGAGAGATAAACCTTTCCATCCCGCATCAGCGAATCGATGCGCGCCGAGTTTCCCAAGTTGGGCTGCGCCAGTTCCTGCGGCCTATAGGGTTGCAGCAAGTGGGGAAACGCGGAGCGCGGGTTGGAATAGTCCTGAAGATGGGCGGGCTGCGCCTGCGCTGGCTGCGGCGCCGCAGGGGGCATGGTCTGGGAAGCGGGAGCCACCGGCGGTTGCTGCGCGTGGACTGCAATCGAAGCCGTCGCCAACAGGACGGCGGACGACGTCACCCGGAACAGCGAACTCAAACGCGGTAAGAACATGGACATTCTCCTTGCATGAGAGCGTGCGCATTCGCACACAGAATTCAACTTGGATGCAGAACAGGATAAAGCGTCACTTCATCTTAGCGGGAGAAACAGCCACGAACGGGCCGGGGATTGTAAAGAATTGTGAGGAGAAAATGTTGTAGCGCCGGCATCCCTTCGACTTCGCTCAGGGCAGGCTTTGCCGGCTGTCCCGAGGGCGTCGCGCCCTCGGGGAGCGGCAAGGCGAGGGCGCCCGCCGGACAGCCGTCGATACGGCGGCGCTACGATCTCAACAGCAATTTACTGCTGCGTCGTTGGTGCCGTCGCCGGCAAGTCTTTACGCGGCGCAACGTACGGAACGTTGGGCGTGCGCGTGACCTGGCCGCGCGCCGCGTCGTCGATGCTGATGCCCTCGTGATCGAGCAGCGCGCCGGTGGCGCGGTCCAGTTCGATGCGCGACTTTTCATAGGCCGCCATCGCCGACAGCAGCGTGGACTCGGCCGTAGCTAAGGCGCTGCGAGTCTGCAACACCGCCGTCGTGGTCGATGTGCCGAACTGATACTTCTTCTGCTCGGCATCCAGGGATTGCTTGGCGTAGTCGACCGCAGCCTGTGCCGAGGCCACACTGGCACGATTCTGTTCCACTCCGAACTGCGCGTTGCGTACCTCGACGCTGACTCTGTTTTCGGTTTGCTGCAGCGCCATCTGGAGCTGCCGGTATTCCATTTCCGAGCGGATCTGCACCGCCTGCGCGGCCCGGTTGCGTATCGGGATATTCAACTGTAAGCCCATGCCTTTGTCGGGCGCGGTGGAATTGACCAGTTGGTTGAGAGCGCCGCTATAGCTGACCGGTGTAGCTATCGAACTTTGAAACAATTGCGGATTGGGATTAGTCGTGGCGCAGCCAAATTGATTCGGCTTGGCACAGACGTTTGTGGGATTCTGCGAGCCACCAAGGCCATATCCGCCGTAGTAGGCGTATAGATCGAGAGTTGGCAAAAGGGAGCTGCGCACGGCCTTGTTGCTGATTTCCTGGCTGTTCAACTGAATGCGTGCCTCCACAAGTTCGGCCCGATGACGGATCGCATCGTTGACCAGTTCTTCAGTGGGCCGGACTTGCTCGTTTTCTGGAACTTCCATGGTAGAAGTGGGAATCACCTCCGCTCCGGCGAGCACTGGATCCTGCAGGGTCCGGCTCAGTGCGTTCTTCATGAGCAGCTGCTCCAACTGAAGGTCAGTTTTGGCGACGGTCAGCGCTTGCTGGTCCGCCGCTACGGTACTCTGCGCCCGCACCGCTTCGATGGGCGCCAAGCTCCCGATTTCGACTTGCTTCTTGGTGTCGGAAAGTGTCTTCTCCGAGAAAGTGAGCGACTCCTGCTTCACGCGCAGGTTTTCGTAGGCGTAAACCAAATTCCAGTAAATGCTCTCAATCTGATCGACCGTGGTAATGACCTGCAAGCGAAAAGCGACGTCGGAGAGCTCGCGGTTGTTCTTCGCGATCCGGATGAAGCGAGTGTTGGGAGCGAACCCGAAACCTTGCAGCAGGTGTTGGGTTAGCTGGAAATTGAAGTTCGACCTAATGGTGGGACTCAACGAAGTGGTCGGCGAATCTCCCAGCGTCTGCCGGGAGTTGTTGAACCCGACTTGCATATTCGTGCCCCAGGAGAAACCCTGGAGGTAGGAGAAGTTGGCCGTTGTCGTGTTCTGAGGAGAGGCAGGACTAAATGTGCTCGTGGGCAGAATGTGAAAATGGTCGCTTTGCCACGTTCCAATCAACACCGGATCGAGGGTGGTGATGTTTGGCCCGAAGCCCAGCGTGGAACTGGTCAAGCCAGCCACGCCGGCACCTGCGCCGGCTGTACCGACCGTGGTTCCACCCGTGCCGGATCCAACCTGCGACCCAATCAGGCCGACACCGCCGCCGGGCGTATTCAGCACCACGCCGAGAGGCACGCCCAGGATAGAAGCGCCCGCCTTGGCGCGCAGCACGTCCGTGTCGGCGATGTTGAGATTGTAGCGTGCGATGGCGATATCGAGATTGTTCTCCAGCGCCAGCGCGATCGCGTCATTGAGGGACAAATAGAGCTTGCCGTCGTGCATGAGCTGGTCAATGCGCGAGGTGTTGGAGAGGTTCGGTGCCGCCAGGTGCCGCGCCGTGTAGGGTCCAATCGGATTGGGAAAATGGGACACCGGCTGGGCGTAGTTCAGGACCGGCAGCGGCTTCTCCGGCTGCGGGGCGGGCGCGGCCGGCGACTGCTGAGCCCAGCACGCCAGAGTCAGAGTTGCGAAGAAGCTCGCAGCAACCGCGAGCCGCATAGTCAGGGTTCTACGTGCGAATGGCATCTACTCATCTCCGTTCGTGAACACTAGTTCATTAAAACTGATTGATTAAGGCACTGCCGCAACAAGCCTGGGTATCGCCTGATATGTCCAAATCGCCCAAAAAAGAAAGTCCTGCTCAGGCATTGGTACGCAAGAGACGGGTTGAAGGTTCCTGAAAGCTAAGCAAAAAATGACCTTCCCGCCGCTGCCCTACAGTCCTCTGTTCGATTCCCACTGGCTTCACTTCGCGGGCCGCAGCGGCACGGGACACTCCCCGCTCCGGGGATCGTAGAAAACCATACAGTATATCCGACCGGAATCAGGCCCCACGTTCCCCGCTGCCTTCATGAAACTGTTACATTGCTTCCGAGGCAGGAATCGCCCCTTCAGCAGGTCGCAAAGCTTGAAATCGCTTGGATGATCGAACCGCCGCGCGGGACTCCAAAGATCGCAGCATGCGCAATCTAAAAATCATCCTTACCTACGATGGAGCGGAATTTTCGGGCTGGCAGGTGCAGCCCGACACCGCCACGGTGCAAGGCACACTAGCCTCAGCCATTGGACGCATTACCGGGGAAAAGGTATTGCCGCAGGGCTCCGGGCGCACCGACGCGGGAGTGCATGCGCTGGCGCAGGTCGTGACATTTGTCACGGAGTCTTCCGTACCTACGGAAAATTTCCTGAAGGCGCTCAACGACATTCTGCCGGCGTCGGTGCGGGTACTGGAAGTGGCTGAAGCGCCGCCGGCGTTTCACGCGCGGCACTCGGCGCGGGCCAAGACCTATCGTTACCGGATCTACCGGGGAGCGATCTGTCCGCCGTTTCTGGCGAGATACGTGTGGCATTATCCCTATCCGCTCGACGAGGTGGCAATGGCGTACGCGGCGGGTCTGGTGGTCGGCGAGCACGATTTCACTTCGTTCGCGGCGGTCGATCCCGAACGAGGGCGCGAGGCCGAGCCGGCCTCGAATGTGCGACGCATTTTTTCCTCGGCTTGGGAGCGGACAGACGAAGAATTGGTTTATACAGTGCGCGGCTCCGGATTCTTACACCACATGGTGCGCAATCTGGTAGGCACGTTCATTCTCGTCGGCAAAGGAACGTTGCAGACTGAGGATGTGACGCGAATCCTGGAAGCGCGCAACCGATCAGCCGCAGGTGCGACCGCGCCGGCGAGTGGGTTGTACCTGGTGAATGTGGAGTACTAGTGTGCCTCTACTCCAGTGTGGCGCGGGCGCCCTCGCCCGCGAATCTCCGGCCAGCTCTTCGGCGAGAAGGAGAACTCTTCGGCTGGTGCTCCCGAGGAAGGCGTAGCAACCTGCGTCTCTACGGACTAAGATTTGTCTGAACAGGATTTTCTTATGGCTACCGATCTACAAATCGCGGCGCGGAAGGTCGTCCCGGTGAATCCGGCGACGGGTGAAGTTCTGCGCGAGATCGAATGTGCTGATGAAAACGAAGTTTTCGCTGCCGTGGCGAGGGCGCGCGCGGCACAAGGAGCATGGGCTGAACTAGGGCTGCGTCAGCGGATCACCGTCATCCGCGAGTTCCAGGGAAAGCTCTACGCGAAGAAATCTGAGATCGCGGCGGCGATCACCCGCGAAGTGGGAAAGCCGCTGGTCGAAGCGCTGGTCACCGAAGTGTTGGTCGTGCTCGACGCGGCACGATTTCTCATCGACAACGCCTGGGGGCTGCTGCGCGATGAGCCGGTCCCGCACGGAAATCTGGTCACCAAGCTGAAGAGCGGATGGCTGGTGCGCGAACCGCACGGTGTGATCGGCATCATCTCACCCTGGAACTATCCGTTTTCGATTCCCGCGACGGAGACGCTGGCCGCGCTGGTAGCGGGCAACGCCGTGGTCTTGAAGCCGTCGGAATTGACCCCGCTGGTGGCGCTGGAACTGGCCTCGTTGCTGCATGAGGCGGGCGTGCCCGAGGATGTGTTTCAGGTGGTGGTCGGCGAGGGTCCGGCCGGGGCGGCTCTGTTGCGTTCGCCGATCGACAAACTGGTATTCACCGGCAGCGTTGCCACCGGGAAGCGGATCGCGGCGGCTGCCGCGGATCGATTGCTTCCCGTCGTGCTCGAACTGGGCGGCAAGGATCCGATGCTGGTTCTCGACGACGCCGACGTCGATGTGGCTTCGAGCGCGGCGGTCTGGGGAGCCTTCGTCAACGCAGGGCAGGCCTGCCTATCAGTCGAGCGCTGCTACGTTCACCACAGTTTGTACGAATCCTTTGCCAAGGCGTGTGCGGAAAAAACGAAGCAGCTCCGAGTGGGCAACGGCATGGATGTCCACACCGACGTGGGGCCGATGATCCAGGAGCGCCAGGTGCGGATTGTTGAATCGCACGTCGAAGACGCGAAGGCGCGCGGGGCGCGGGTTCTGGCCGGCGGAACGCGGCTGCCGCAACTGGGCGTGAACTTCTACGCTCCCACCGTGCTGGCTGACGTGACGCAAGACATGCGCATCATGCGCGAGGAAACTTTTGGTCCCGTGCTGCCGGTGATGGCATGTGCGGACGACGACGAAGCCATCCACTTGGCCAATGACTCCGAATACGGCCTGGCAGCGAGCGTATGGACGCGCGACCCAAAGCGCGGCGAGCGGCTGGCCCGCCGCATTCACGCTGGCACCGTCATGGTGAACGACGTGATTTCCTGCTTCGGCATCAGTGAAGCTCCCCACGGCGGCGTAAAGGCCAGCGGCGTGGGCCGTACCCACGGCCGCTTCGGCCTCGACGAAATGGTGCGGGTGAAGTATCTCGACACGGACCGCATGCCCGGCATGAAGAAAGTCTGGTGGCACGGCTACGGCGAGAGCTTCCGCCGCCAGATGGAAGGTTTCCTGGATATGCAGTTTGCGCGCGGAATGGGAATGCGGTTACGCGGCGCCCTCCGCGCCGCAGGCGTCGTGCGTAGAAAGCAGTTGTGATCTGCTCATTTACTCAGAAATGGGGTCAATGCATTCTGAGAGAGCGGCCCTGTTGGGTGGAGTATACCGCGGGGATGTAGGGCAAGAATCAGAGGAGAAGATAGGCAAATCGGCTAAAGAATGACACTTTACCTTGAGGGAAAG
>Ga0075030_100000611_pt1 | contig 31267 bp, 30 predicted proteins | sample LitLauG_LLR_2012_FD_71393 | JGI IMG/M metagenome (GOLD analysis project Ga0075030, IMG submission 71393) | Freshwater sediment microbial communities from Pennsylvania, USA - Little Laurel Run_MetaG_LLR_2012 | ecosystem: Environmental > Aquatic > Freshwater > Creek > Sediment | place: USA...
TCTGACCTTCGGAGAGCAGCATGACGAGCGGCTTGCCGGCGCCGTCGCACACGACATGGAGTTTCGAGTTCAGGCCGCCTTTCGTGCGCCCGATACAATGGGGAAGAACCCCTTTTTTAGCAGGCTTGCCGCCGTGCGATGCACCTTCAGATGCGTCGAGTCGATCATGATGCGTTCGGGCCTGGGGCCTTGGCGCGCGAGGGCTGCGAAGATGCGATCGAAGACGCCAAGCCGGCTCCAGCGGATGAAGCGGTTGTACAGCGTCTTGTGCGGCCCGTAGGTTTTGGGCGCATCCTTCCATTGCAGACCATTGCGGATCACGTAAACAATGCCGCTGACGACCCGTCGATCATCGACCCGCGGCACGCCATGCGAAAGCGGGAAATGCGGAGAAATCCTCGCCATCTGACGCTCGCTTAAAGGAATAGGCGAATCATCGAAAGCCTCCTCAACGGAGACTTTGAATCACGCCCCAATCAATTTTAACAGGTCCTGACCCTAGTGACGATCTCAACTGGGACCGTTGGCGTAGGAAGGCTCGTGAGCTGCGAGGCCGCGCCAAAAGCGTAGGTTGCCGCTATGTCCATCGGCAGCATCGCGGAGGTGCGCCGCGAGGCCGCGTCATAGCCGAAGGCCAGCGTCGTCGCGCCTCGCCCACCCTCAAAACATAAAATACCTCTGCGCCATCGGCAGCCAGTCTGCCGGTTCGCACACCAGCAGTTCGCCGTCCGCCGTCACCGAGTACGTCTCCGGGTCTACCTTGATGTCCGGCGTCGCGTCGTTGTGGATGAGGCTCTTTTTCGAGATGCCGCCGCGGGTGTTCTCCACCGCGACCAGGCGCTTTTGCACCTTCAGCTTGCGCGCCAGACCGCCCTCCACCGCCGCGCGTGAAACGAACGTCAGCGACGAACCCGTGCGGGCGCGGCCGAACGCGCCGAACATCATACGGTAATGCACCGGCTGCGGCGTCGGGATGCTGGCGTTGGGGTCGCCCATGGCGGCGGCGGCGATGACGCCGCCCTTGATGATGAGGTCGGGTTTGACGCCGAAGAACGCCGGCGTCCACAGCACGAGGTCGGCGAGCTTGCCCTTCGTCACGGACCCGATGTGTTGTGATACGCCGTGCGCGATGGCGGGGTTGATGGTGTATTTGGCGATGTAGCGCTTGCAGCGAAAATTGTCGTTGAGCGGCCCGTCGCCGGGCAGTCGCCCGCGCTGGCGCTTCATCTTGTCGGCGGTCTGCCATGTCCGGATGATGACTTCGCCGACACGGCCCATTGCCTGGCTGTCACTCGACATCATCGAGAGCGCGCCCAGATCGTGCAGGATATCCTCGGCGGCGATGGTCTCCTTGCGGATGCGGCTTTCGGCGAAGGCGAGGTCCTCGGGAATGTTTTGGTCGAGGTGGTGACAGACCATCAGCATGTCCAGATGCTCGTCGAGCGTATTGCGGGTATACGGCCGGGTTGGGTTGGTCGACGAAGGCAGTACGTTGCTGAGGCCCGCGACTCTGATGATATCGGGCGCATGGCCGCCACCCGCGCCCTCGGTGTGGAACGCATGGATCGTGCGGCCCTTGAATGCTTTGATGGTGTCCTCGACGAAGCCGGACTCGTTGAGCGTGTCCGAATGGATCATCACCTGCACATCGTAATCGTCGGCGACGCTGAGCGCGCAGTCGATCGCGGCGGGCGTCGTGCCCCAGTCCTCGTGCAATTTAAGCGCGCAGGCGCCGGCTTCGACCTGCTCGACCAGAGCCGCTGGTCTTGAGGCGTTGCCCTTACCGGCAAAGCCGAGATTCATCGGAAATTCGTCGGCCGCCTCGATCATCCGCGCGATGTGCCAGGGGCCGGGCGTGCAGGTAGTGGCGAAGGTGCCGGTCGCCGGCCCGGTGCCGCCGCCGAGCATCGAGGTGACGCCGCTCATCAAGGCTTCCTCGATCTGCTGCGGGCAGATGAAATGGATATGCGTGTCGAAGCCGCCGGCGGTGAGAATCTTGCCCTCGCCGGCGATGATTTCAGTGCCGGGACCGATGATGATGGTGACGCCCGGCTGGATGTCGGGATTGCCCGCCTTGCCGATGGCGGCGATCATGCCGTCCCTGATCGCGATATCGGCTTTGACGATGCCCCAGTGATCGAGGATCACCGCATTGGTGATGACGGTGTCGACGGCGCCGCGCGCTCGGGTGACCTGGCTCTGGCCCATGCCGTCGCGAATGACCTTGCCGCCGCCGAATTTCACCTCCTCGCCATAGGTCGTGAGGTCTCTTTCGATCTCGATGAACAGTTCTGTGTCGGCGAGGCGGACGCGGTCGCCAGTCGTGGGGCCGAACATGTCGGCATAGGCGGCGCGCGCAAGTGCAGTGCGCGGAATTTCGTTGCGGGGTTTGGCGGGCATTGCAAGCCTCATTTGGAGCATTCAGGAAATTCGCGGAATACGAGCGACGAGTCGCTCAATGGCTCAGATCTTGCCCATCACCGCATTTCGGAAACCGTAAACCTGCCGTTTGCCCGCCAGCGCCACTAACCGAGCAAGGCGGCTTTGCCCCGGCTCGAACCGCATCGCGGTGCCCGCTGGGATGTCAAGCCGAAAGCCCCGCGCTTTGGAGCGTTCGAATTTGAGCGCAGGATTGGTCTCGAAGAAATGATAGTGCGACCCCACCTGGATCGGTCGATCGCCGGAATTGGCAATTTCAAGGACGATCGTCTCTCGCCCTTCGTTCATCACGATCTCGCCCGATTGCGTGATCACTTCGCCGGGGTTCAGCGCTCCGAGTGAGCCGCGCACCGGACGATGCACCGTGACGAGCTTAGTCCCGTCGGGGAACGTCGCTTCGATCTGGATATCGTGAATCATTTCGGCGACGCCATCCATCACCTGGTTGGCGTTGACGACATGCGCGCCCGCCTCCATCAATTCGGCGACCGTGCGCCCGTCGCGCGCGCCCTCGACGACAAAATCGGTGATCAGCGCGATCGTTTCGGGGTGGTTGAGTTTGGCGCCGCGCTCCAGCCTGCGGCGGGCGACCATCGCGGCGAGCGCGATCAGCAGCTTGTCCTTTTCTCGCGGCGTCAACTGCATTGTCGAAATCCCCCCTTCAGCGGCAAATGCGGCACACAAAAATCCGGCCAGGCTACGACCACACCCGCGGCGCCGCCCGTCCGCGCAGGCGCGCGAGAACGCTGACGATAGTCGCCCGCAGGTGCGAAGGCGAGGGCGAAAGCGCGCGGGCGACAACGGTTTCATTGACGCGGCTGGCGCCCCATTCGACCGCCGCGCCATCGGCGCCCGCGGCCTCGAAAGCGGCGCGCAGCCGCGCGAGGCAGCTGGCCGGATCGGCGTCGATCACGAGCAGCGAGGCAAGCGCCCGCGCGCCGCCGGCGATGGCGGGCCGTGGCAGAAGGACGGCGGCGCCATCGAGGCGCAGCTCCTCGGCGAAGACCAGCTTGCCGGCGCGGCGCACGCGCCAAGAATCGCGCGACGAAGCCTCGATCCGATCCTCGCCAAAGGCGGTGCGGCCGAAGGTGAAAACCTCCGCCAGCAGCAGCGCGGCGCTCTGCGCCATGTCGATATTCAGCCGCCGCGCCAGTTTCGCGCCCTCGAACAGGATCGTTTCCTGCGGCAGCCATTCGAGCCGCGCCGACGCATCGAGCGCGATGCTGGCGCGCCAATGCGCAGCGCCAGTCTCGCCGCGATAGATTTTTTCGGCAGATTGGGTGGTCAGCACGACCTCGGCCCCCGCCCGAACCGAGAAATCGAGCCGCGCCTCGTCGCCCCCGGCCATGCCGCCGCCCGTGTTGATCAGAACGCCCTCAGCAGCGCCCGCCGCGTTGGGCGTCGCCAGCCGCAGCCCGCCGGTCTGGTAGAGCCGCGCCAGCCGCGAGCGCTCGCCGTGGCGCTCAAATCGCGCGCGGACCTCGCCTAATGCGCGCTGGCGGCCTGGCGCGCCGAGCGCTGGCGAAAGGCCTTGCGAAAGCGGGGGAACAGAATATTCGGGATGATCCATAGCGACAAGGTTGCGGCGCAATCGGCCAGGGGACGTTATGACGATCGGCGTGCTCGGGGCGGTTCTGCTTGCTGCGCTGCTGCACGCCCTATGGAATTCTCTGGTCAAGGGCGGCGTCGACAAATTCATGGGCTCGGCGCTAATCTGCCTTTGGGGCGGCGCGATTGCTTTGGTCGTCGCCTTGTCGCTGCCGGCCCCGCGCGCCGCCTCCATGCCCTACATCGGCGCCTCCGGCATCATTCATGTCGCCTATTTCCTACTGGTCGGCCGGCTTTATCGCAACGCGGATCTTTCGGTCGCCTACCCCGTCATGCGCGGGCTCGCGCCAGTCATGAGCGTGTTTGGCGCGTTTGTCTGGCTGGGCGAGGCCCCGACGCCGGCGACCGGCGCCGCGTGCTGTTGCTGGTGAGCGGCGTGCTGTGGATGGCGCGCGAAGGGCCTGCCGACAAGGGTGTCGATCGCGGCGCGCTTGTCACCCCGCATTGGTCAATTCCGCCATCATCGCGCTCTACACCCTGATCGATGGCGAGGGGGCGCGGCTGGCCGGAAGCGCCTTCGCCTATAACGCCTGGGCGGACGCCGCCACCGCCGCGCTCTATCTGCCGCTGACATTTTACTGGCGCGGAACAGGACTTTGGCGCGCCCTGCGCCGGGATTGGCTGCGCTCCAGCGCCGGCGGGACGGCCGCTTTCGTCGGCTACGCCATTGTCATCTGGGCGATGACGCGCGCGCCCATCGCGCCGGTTGCGGCGTTGCGCGAGACCTCTGTCGTATTCGCCGCATTTATTGGCGTCTATTTTCTCGGCGAACGCGGCGGGGGTTCGCGTTATCTCGCCATCGCGTTCATACTCGCCGGTATCGCGACTTTGCGTCTCAACTGAACGCGCTCCCAATTTACGGGCGACTGTTGCCCATTACCCACAGCGCTGCGCAACTTGGCGCCTTATGAAGATTTGATCGCGTGGTGGCAGAATGGCGAATTCGTCCGACCCTCTTTCCGACGACCCAGCGGTTGACGCCTCGCGGCTGCTAGCCCGGCTGGGCTATGTGGTGCTCGCGTTAGGCGCGCCCTGTGCCGAGGTGATGTCATCCCGCGCCATCTTTATCTTTTTTCCGATCGGCGTGGCTCTTCTGCTGACCGCGTCCGCGCTCGATCCTGCTCCCGGCTTCGTCGACCGCGTCAGATGGGCGGCTACCGCGCCGCTTACGTGGGCCGTGTTAGGACTATTGGCTTGGGCGGGTCTCTCGCTGGCGTGGACGCCTTTCATCAGCGACGGAAGCCAACACCTTCTAAAACTGTCAGCCACGATCCTGGCCACCTTCATTGTGATCGCCGGGGCCCGAGAACACATGCGGGCGACTGACCTCTACATGTTTCCGATCGGCGTGCTGCTCGCTATGATCGCGATTCTTGTTTCTGCGCTCGCCCGACGCGAATATCTTGACGGAGATCTCCCAAATCTTGAGCATTCCGGCGTCGCCCTGGTAGTCCTGCTATTTCCAGCTATGGGATGTCTGGCTGCGCGTGGCCGCAACGGCCTAGCTCGTCTGCTGATGATCCTTGCTTTGGCGTTCATCTTCGCTTTCGGATCGCCCACCACGGTAATCGCGCTTCTCGTCGGTTTCACTGCGCTTTCGTTTGCAATATCGGACGCCGAACGCACAGTTTTTGATTTGGGAATAGCCGCCGCGGCAGTCATCTTGCTCGCACCGATCCTTCCAGGGATATCGCCGACGCTCTCCCACTGGTTTTATCACTCCAAACTGTCAAGCCTGCCCGAGCCATTCCCCCCTCTCGCTGTCGCCGCCGATATCGTGCTGCATGATCCCGCGCGGCTGCTTACCGGCCGCGGCGTCGATGCGGCGATCAAAGGGATGGAGACGGGTCTGCTGCCTGCGCGCATCCCGCGCGTCATACCATTTGAAATCTGGTACGAACTGGGCATTGTTGGCGCCATTCTCAGCGCTTCTGCGGCGTGGTTAGGCTTTCAGGCGCTCTGCAGGTCGGGAGAGAGGGTTGCACCCTACCTGATCGCTGCTCTTGCTGCGAATTTGGCATTGGGCATTCTCGTCATGGACTTTTCACAAATGTGGTGGATAAATTTGCTCGCCGTCAGCGGCATTGCCGCCAACGGAGCTGTGCGTAGCCAATACCGCACAAGCCGACCGCCAGCATATCGCCACTCCCCAGCGCTCTAGAGAACATGTTTGCCGTCAGGTGACTGGCAGCGCAGCAACGGCGCCGAACTGCGCGGCAAAAAATGCGTGGTAAGCTCCCTCGCGAGCAATTAACTCGCGATGCGTCCCCGTCTCGACAGCCTGACCGTCGACGATTACCCAGATACGGTCGGAATCGATGATCGTCTGGAGACGATGCGCCACGATGATTGTGGTCCGGCCACGTCGCAACTCGCTCAATGCGGTCTGGATGGCGCGCTCCGATTCATTGTCTAGCGCCGCAGTCGGTTCATCCAGCAGCAAAATGGGGGCGTCCTTAAGTATGGCCCTGGCAATTGCGATGCGCTGGCGTTGTCCGCCGGAAAGCTGCGCTCCATGCTCCCCAACGTTCGTTTCGTAGCCAAGAGAGAATTGTAAGATGAATTCGTGTGCGTGGGCTTTCTGCGCCGCAGCGACAATTTCCTGCTCGGCAGCGCCGGGCTTGCCCAGCGCAATATTTTCGCGAATGGTGCCGCGAAAAAGAAATGCATCCTGCGAAACGAAGGCGATCTTGCTTCGCAAGGAGGCGAGATTGACGTGAGCGATATCGTGTCCGTCGATGCGTATCTTACCGGCGTAGGGCGAATAGAATCGCTGTAACAGTCCGAGTATCGTGGATTTACCACCGCCCGATGGACCCACGAGCGCTGTGGTCGAACCCGGCTGGGCGCTCAGTGTGAGGCCCTTGATCACGTCTTCGCCAGAACGAAAGGCGAAGCGCACGCCGTCGATCGCAACAAGACCCGCGCCAACTTCCAGGTTTGGAGCGCCAGGATCGTGCGTCTCTACCGGTGGCGTGTCCATCACTTCATATATGAGCCGCGCACCGACCAGGCCGTTTAACATATCAACGGGCGACTTGGCCAAGCGTTTCGCTGGCTCATAGGCGAGCAGCAGAGCGCCCAAAAAGGACACGAACGAACCAACGTCGACATGATGAACAGCGACGCGCCATGAGCCATAAAGTATAGCAAATCCGATCGCCACTCCCGCGAGCGAGTCTGCCGTCAACGTTGAGAGTCCGGCCCCCGCCGCAACTCGATTGGCAGAATTCTCAACAGTCCGGATCGCATTGTCCATGCGTGCACGCATCGCGTCTTGCAGATTAAACGCTTTGACAATGCGCATGCCGAGCACCGCCTCTCCCATCGTCTGCATGATCTGCGTTGATCCGTCGAACGAACGTCGCGCGAAAATTCCGGCTTTGCGAATTATTCGCCCGACTCCGAAGGCCGCAATCGGCATAACGCAGAGCGCAATTAAGGCGATCAGTGGGTCGTTGTAGAGCATTACGGCGATCAAACCGATGAGCGTCAAGATGTCACGGGCCAAACTCTGGACGATCAGCGCGAGAGTATCGCGCACGCCATTGGCCGCGAGAGCCAGCCGTGCGACAAACTCGCTGGAGTGACGATCCTGAAAGTACGCCATGTCCTGTTCGAGCAGACGGTCGAACACGCGACTTTGAACGGTCGCCACGATGCGATTGCCGATGCGGGACAAAACCACCATCGAGCCGTAGGTCGCGAGACCGCGCAGGACGAAGAGACCGAAAACAGCGAATGCCATGACGCGCAGACTGGCAAAGCGCTCAGCGCCAACCATCCCGTTGAGGACCGGTTTAAGGAGAGCGGCCACGGAAACGGTCGCGACGCCAATCAGCGCTAGAAACACCGAGCCGAGGGCATAGCCCAACTTGTGCTCGACCCCATAGTCGCGCAGCAGACGCAGCAACACGGAGATGGTCGTTTGGGACCTTTGCCGGGACATATCGAGCATCGGCCCTCGTAGCCTCTTGCTTACAAAAGGGGAAGCGAAAGGCTCGAAATGTCGGTCAATATGCGAACTCTAGGGCAAAGTGAGTATGTATGCCGCGTCTCGATCACCGACGCACAGGGAGCGAGGAGCGCGTCAGTCGTGGGCGCTTGTACTCAACCACGACAGCGCGGCTGCGGCCATTCACTAACGTCGGCCGGCCTCGCGACTGCCCAGCGTGCTTGGCCGCGAGGCTTCGAACTTCTTCGACCCCAATGCCCATGAGCGTCGCGGCGATCTCGATCTTCTGGCCGAGGTCACTGGTCATCGCCTCTGCGGCGATGAGCGCTTCCTCAATCGTTGGAGGCTCCTTTCGGACTCGCCGAGGCCCCCATTTGGTCTTCCAGGTCGTGTTCATCGTGCCTCTGCCCGCTCTGTGGCCCGCCGCGCAAGTAAAACGATTCTAGGCTATCGGTCCAAGACTTAGTTCAGAATAACCCAATTGCTGCATTGCAACAAGTCATTTGTGCCTCGCACCATCGCCTCTTTCGCTGCAATGGCAACTAACCAAGTACCTCGCGACCCTAACATATCGAGCGCGCTAGCGGCATCACAATCGAGTGGTCGCCATTCAGAGTATTTGTGGCGGGTGAGACCGGAAAAAAGGTATTGCTTCACCTCGTTCGCTACGTCGATTCAACTTGCGGCCCTGACTAGCCGCTAGCGATATGTAATAATTTGTGACCTTGCACATCGATGGAGGCGAGCGTGAAGACCGCACTTGGCCCGCAGGCCGATACCCGTGCCTCGAGCCTACCGGCCTTCGTGGCCTTTCACTCAGAATTACAGCCGCGGGACGGATTTCGCGCTGCAATCGACGCATTGCATCGCGCGCCTGAAACGCAGTGCATACCGCCGCTGCTGGCTGCGGCAGAACTCTCCGCGGCACAAAAGGCTCAGGCTTCCGCCGTCGCTCGTCGTCTTGTTGAGCAATTGCGGCAGCGGCCAACCAGCGGACTCGTGCAAGGCCTAATGCATGAATACGCGCTCTCGAGTCAGGAAGGCATCGCGCTTATGTGCCTCGCGGAGGCGCTGCTGCGTATTCCAGATGCAGCGACCCGCGACGCTTTGATTGCCGACAAGATAGGCGCTGGGGAATGGCGCGCGCATCTGGGCCAGTCGCCATCGCCTTTCGTGAACGCGGCAACCTGGGGCCTTCTGCTAACCGGGCGTCTTGTCGCGACGGTTGACGAAAAAGGTCTCGGCGCGGCGCTTACGAGACTTATTGCACGTTCAGGAGCGCCGATTATTCGCGCCAGCGTCGACACGGCGATGCGCGTTATGGGCGAGCAGTTCGTTTGTGGTCAGACAATCGACGCGGCGCTGCACCACGCGCGCTCCCTTGAAGCGATTGGCTTCCGCTATTCCTTTGACATGCTTGGCGAAGCTGCGGTGACAGCGCGGGACGCGAGACGCTATCTAACGTCCTACACAGATGCGCTCAATGCAATCGGCAAGGCGTCGGCCGGGCGCGGCATCTACGATGGACCCGGGCTATCGATCAAACTCTCGGCACTGCATCCGCGTTATGCACGCTCTCAGCGAGCCCGCGTGATGGAAGAATTGCTGCCGAGACTCAAAGGGCTGATCCTGTTGGCCCGTTCATATGACGTCGGCATAAACATCGATGCCGAGGAATCCGAGCGGCTCGATTTGTCGCTCGATTTGCTCGAAGTGCTGTGCGGCGATTCAGATCTTGCCGGTTGGAATGGCATCGGCTTTGTCGTGCAGGCGTACCAGAAGCGCGCGCATAGGACGCTCGAGTTCATCATCGAATTGGCGCGCAAATCCGCTCGGCGCATAATGGTCCGCCTCGTCAAAGGCGCCTACTGGGACAGCGAGATCAAGCGCACACAGGTCGAAGGGCTCAATGACTTCCCAGTCTTTACTCGAAAGATTCACACCGACGTGTCGTACCTCGCATGCGCGAGGCTGCTACTTGCTGCGCCTGACGCGGTGTTTCCACAATTTGCAACCCACAACGCGCTGACGATGACGGCGATCCTCGCGATGGCGGGCCAAAACTTTTACGCTGGACAATATGAGTTCCAGTGTCTCCATGGAATGGGTGAACCGCTGTATCGTCAGGTCGTCGGACCTGCGCATCTCAATCGCCCCTGCCGAATTTACGCCCCTGTAGGCTCGCATGAGACTCTGCTCGCTTACCTCGTTCGACGGCTGCTCGAAAATGGCGCAAACACTTCGTTCGTCAATCGGGTGGCCGATGCGTCCGTGCCCATCGACTCGTTACTCGAGGATCCCGTCGAAGCCGCGCTGAGGGTCAATCCCGTCGGAGCGCCGCACCCAAAAATCGCATTGCCACGCGACCTTTTCGAGGGACGGCTGAACTCAGCTGGTCATGATCTCGCGAACGAAAGCCGACTTGTCGAGCTGGGCGCCGAGCTGACGCAAAGCGTTGCGATGACTGCTAGTTCGGCGCGTGAGCAGCCCGGCTCCGTCGCAATTATCAATCCCGCCAACTACGAGGATGTTGTCGGCCACATCGTCTTCGCCGATAGAACTCGCGTTGATCAGGCATTCACCCGCGCAGCGAAGGCTTTTCCGGCGTGGCGCGAGACGCCGCCTTCCGCAAGAGCTGCATGTCTCGAACGCGCGGCCGACCTATTCGAGCAGCGAGCGGGGACACTCGCTGGTCTGATGTGCCGGGAGGCCGGCAAAACGATTTCCAATGGCCTTGGAGACGTTCGCGAAGCCGTCGACTTCCTGCGTTACTACGCAGCGCAGGCGCGCGGATGCAGCAATGAAACGCACCGCCCTCTCGGCATCGTCGTCTGTATCAGCCCGTGGAATTTTCCGCTGGCGATATTCACTGGACAAATCAGCGCCGCGCTCGCCTGCGGCAATGTCGTATTGGCGAAACCAGCCGAAGAAACGCCCCTCGTGGCATTGGAGGCGGGACGGCTGTTGCGAGAGGCGGGAATTCCTGAAGGCGTTATAAGCGTACTGCCTGGAGACGGTGCGGTCGGCGCTGCTTTGACCGGCCACCCATCGGTGTGTGGCGTCACATTCACCGGATCGACCGAGGTCGCGAAAATTATCCAGAGGTCGTTGGCGCAGCGTTTGACGCCAGGCGGCGATCCAATCCCATTGATCGCCGAAACTGGCGGCTTGAACGCGTTGATCGTCGACAGTTCTGCGTTGGCTGAACAGGTTGTCGTGGACGTACTTGCTTCGGCATTCGATTCTGCTGGGCAAAGGTGTTCGGCGCTGCGTGTGCTCTGTTTGCAGAAGGACATCGCGGAGTCCACGCTGCGCATGTTGAAAGAGGCGATGGACGAACTCAGTGTCGGCGCGCCCGACCGACTCTCGACCGATATTGGACCAGTCATCACCCGCGAGGCGCAATTGGCGATCCAAGCGCATATAGAGGCGATGATCGCTCGGGGCTTTGCGCACCATTCAGCGCACCTTGGCCCCGAGTGCGTCAAAGGCACTTTTGTCGCGCCAACTTTGATTGAAATTGAATCGCCCGCTGATCTGAAGCGCGAAGTGTTCGGCCCGCTGCTGCACGTGCTGCGCTTCGAACGCGCCGCCTTGGCGGGACTGCTTGATGAACTTAACGCTTCGGGCTATGCCCTCACCGGCGGGATACACTCACGCATTGACGATACGATCGATCTCGTCAATGCTCGGCTCGGCGCCGGCAACATTTACGTGAATCGCAATATCATCGGTGCGGTCGTCGGGGTGCAACCGTTTGGAGGTCACGGCCTCTCGGGAACTGGACCCAAGGCGGGCGGTCCGCTGTACATGAAACGCTTGCTCGCTGCCGCTCCTGCATCCTGGCCGAACATTGGTCAAGGCGCCGCGCCCTGTGCGTCGCAAATGTTCTGCGCATGGCTCGCGTCGTCAGGGCAATCCGCACTCGCCGCGCGCTGCGCCGCCGTCGCCGCAGAATCGCGTCTCAGTGTCCTGCTTGACTTCGCGGGCCCTGTCGGAGAGCACAATTCCTATCGGCTTGCCAGACGCGGTGATGTGCTCTGCGATGGCGGCACTACGGATACGATCATCGTCGAGATCGCCTGTGCGCTTGCCGCGGGAAACCGCGCGTTGCTTGCCGGTGGCGCGGCGATGAACTTGTTGGCGTCGTTGCCCCCCGGTCTCGGCGATCATATTCGCGATGGCGGCGCTTCGTTGAACGCTGATGTCATTCTGACCGATCGGCGCGGCGAAGCTCTCGTCGAACTGATGCGGGAAGTGGCGGAAGGCGACCGTCGGATCGCCTGCGTGTTCAGCCTCTCCGCTGCCGATTTCGCCGCCGGGAAGCACTGGCCGCTGGACTGGCTGTTCAACGAATATTCGCTCAGCGTCAACACTGCGGCGGCGGGTGGAAACGCAAGCCTGATGTCGATCGGCTAAGCCGGCGCACCACCTCTGGCTGCCAGCAAGGCCAAATGGCCGAGCAATGCGCAATGTTCCGGCGCGCGCGTGAACGTCAGGCCAAGGAGAGCGCCCGCTCGACAATACCTCATTGTCAAGTTTGCCGAGGCAATGACAGTCGCCTCCCTGATGTCGCGCGCCGCCGCCGCGATTTCGGCGCCAATCAGCAGGCCCGACAAATAGTCCGACAGCTTTGCGGGACTGAGGTGGTCGAATAGGCCGAGCGTACGCGTCATGAAGATGGCATGCAGCAATTCGCCGGGCCGCTGTAGCCCCGCCGCGCTTCGAACTCCTTCATCAAAACCCTCGCCCAGCACCCCGTCCTCCACCATCAATTGACCGAGAATCGAATGGCGCTTCAAAACCGCAAACACTTCACCCGTCATATACGTGGCGAAGGACAAGATGCGGCCATCTTCGACCCGAGCCCATTTCGAGTGGGTTCCGGGAAGAACGAACAGTCCCTCCTTTGCGCCGGAGGCGGTGAGCGCACCAAACACTTGAGTTTCCTCGCCGCGCATGACATCGGGCGCTCCGTGCGAATCGATCACGCTCATTCCTGGAACGACCGAGACAGGGCCGAGGGCGGCGGTGCGAATCGTCACCATCGCGGAAGCGACGTCGAGCAGCCCAGCTGGGCACGTGGCATATGGCGCCTCGACCCAGCCCTGACGCGCGCCGATCATGCCCGACATCACGATCGGAGCCCCGGTTCGTTCGCACCAACCACCCACGGCCAGAAAGAGCACCCGCTCGTGCTCCCCGGGGGCGACCTTAAGAATCCCGCTGTCCGTCTCGACCTGATCGATCACCTCGCCCCTCTCGCTCGACAGAAGCGCCCGAAACGAACTGGTTCCCCAATCGACGGATATGAGCGATGGTCTGCCCCGCGACATCAGCTTGCCTTTTCCTCGGACCAACGATCGGATTCCACCAAAAGGTCTTGGTGGGCCGGGCAGGACTCGAACCTGCAACCAGACCGTTATGAGCGGCCGGCTCTAACCGTTGAGCTACCGGCCCGGGGAACCAGGCGACCGGGACCCGCATTAAGCGCAAAAGCCGGACCGGCGCAATGGCATGTCCGGGTTCAGCACATATGGGACGGCTGGGTCGCCCTGGCTGATTGGCGAGCGAGATACTGGGCTGGGGTTATTCCGGCAAGGGCTCCGTGCGGGCGATGGTGGTTGTAGAGGTGCTGGTAGCTGTCGAGGATTGGGTTGAGCTCATCAACTCCGGCTGGGAGTTCGTAGGTTTCGTAGAACTCGTATCGCCAGGCGCCGTTGCAGCGTTCGACGCCAGCGTTCATTTGCGGACTTCTGGGCGGCAAGACGTAGAGGGCGATTCCCTTGCCGACGCGTTCGAACTCGGCCATGAACTCGGCGCCGCCATCAACCTGAATGGCTTTCACGGGAAAGGGCATGTCGGCGATGATTTTGTCGAGGAAGCTTGCGGCGGCCTGCGCGGTGGCGCGGTTGAAGGCCTTGCCGACGGTCCATTTGGCGATTGGGTCATCGGCGGTGAAGGGCTTGATGGCTTTGGTCGGCGTCAGATTGACGAAGACGGTGTCGAGTTGCACGAGGCCGCCGGGCTCGGTCACGACGAGATGGCGCGGCAAGCGGCGGGCGAAGCGGCGCTTGGCGGTCCAACGGCGCGCATAGGGGCGTCGGCGCAGGGCCGCGGCGGCCTGAACGACGCCGCGCCACGAGTTCGGCGACGATGCGCCCGACGGTGGCGTCGGAGACCGCGAAGCCTTCGGCGCGCAGCAACGGGCCGATCTTGGCGCGCCCCCACACGGGAAAATCCCGCCGCAACCGCTCCACCGCCTGGCGCAAGGCGGGCGTCCATGTCTTCGGCCGGACGCGGTGCGGCCGCCGGCTTTTCGGCGCGGCGTCCTTCTCCCAGCGATACAGCGTCGAGCTGGGAACGCCGACCGCTTGGGCGGCCGGCTCGGCGCCAAGGCCGTTGGCGCGCGCCGGCGACCACCGCATCACGGCCGTTTCGGATAATATGGCCGGGCAGGCCAAACACCTGCATGAGGGGTCTCCTGGAGTTGCTGATTCGCAACTCTCAGCTTCGGAGACCCCTCGCCGTCACTCAAGCCTTCGTCTCAAATCTGTCTGAACCTGGTCAATGCGCCCTGGTTCGGCACGCCCTAACTTCGCCATCGTTTCGCATTCACAACAACCGCAGTACTATTGTCGTCTATCTTCTGTGGGCGATGGATTGGAAACCGAACGCATGGCTTTCGTTGTCGTAAGCGCGAAAGGGAACCGAGGAGGGGAAGCTGTCGCAGAGGCGGAACGGCGGTCACAGGCCTTCGCGGCCGCGCGCCGCCACTCGATCCTCGTCCAATCGCTTCGCTTCGTGTTGAAGGTCTGCAGTCTCGGCGGTGTTCTGATGATGGTTTTCGTGGGATTTTTCCAGCACCTTGGCAAGCCTATCGCCGGTCTGTCCGGGAGTGGGTTGGGTATTGAGGGAACCAAGGTGACTATGGACGGTCCAAAACTCACCGGATTTCGCAAAGATGGTCGGCCTTATCTGGTCAACGCGGCCAAGGCGATGCAGGACGCTTCCCATCCTACGATCGTCGAACTAAGCGATATTGACGCCAATCTCGCGACATCCGACAACACTATGGTTAAATTGACAGCACGCACCGGGGTCTATGATACCCTGGTCGAACATCTGGACGTTGTCGGCAACGTAAGCATCAAGAGCAAACAATATGACGTCTCAATGAAGAGCGCGAGCATCGATTTCAAGAATGGACGCTACATTTCTAAAGAGGCCGTGACGATCGTCACAAGCTCTGGAATGAAGATCGATGCGGATAGCCTTTCGGCGAATGACAGTGAGCGGGAACTGCAGTTTGACGGTAACGTGCGATCCTTTTTTCAACCGGCCGTCCAGGATGAACTCTCCGGGGCGCCGTTGAACGGAGCAGCACAATGATCGTATTCTTAATCAACTTGCGCCACGGTGCAACGAGATTTGCGGCCGGGTGCCTCGTGACCGGATTGTTGGCCGCGTCACCCGCGCTTTCCGCCGCGGGTGCGGCGAACCAATCGCCGTTTTTGCCAGGCGCAAATTCGAAAGAACCAGTCTCGATCGACGCGGACAAGCTTGTTTATTCCGACAAGGAGCAAAAGGCCGTATACACTGGCAACGTTATTGCGATCCAGGGCGACACCAAGCTTACCTGCTCGGCCATGACAATCTTGCTTGTCAAAACCGAAACGACGGATTCAAAGCCCGAGAGCAGCGCCGATGCGCCTCCATCAGCGGGGTCAAGTCAGGTGAAGCACATGGATGCTGTTGGTCCGGTGACAGTGATCTCCAAGACTCAAGTCGCTACCGGTGATACTGGCTCCTACGACAAACAACAGAACAAGGTTTGGCTTATCGGACATGTAACACTAAGCGACGGCGGGAACATTACCAAAGGCGATCGTCTGACTTATGATCTGGTCACCGGCCAGGCGACTGTCGATAATGGTGGAACTAATGGTCGTGTCCATGGTCAGTTTATCCCTGGGTCTAACGACAACACTCCGGCTACCCCGGCCAAAAACGGCAAGTAATTAGCGTCGCACGCGCAGTGTGGAAAGCATTCTTTTTGCGAGACCAAACCTATATCGACGATTCCGATCCAGCCGCGAGTCCCATCTCGCGCGCCGCCCATCGACAAGCTTCGCTATCGTTTAATCGCGTCGCCGTGGTCGATGCAACAAACCGTGCGGACCCAGCGAATCAAGCCGAGGGAGCACTTTGCGTTTTCAACCTTGGCAAAAACTATGGCGGTCGCGCTGTGGTTCAAGATGTCAGCATTTCGCTGCGGCGTGGAGAGGCCGTCGGCCTGCTAGGGCCAAATGGAGCGGGAAAGACCACAGTTTTTTATATGATTACGGGCCTGGTTCAGCCAGACAAGGGCGCAATCGAACTCGACGGGCACGATGTTACGCGCCTTCCGATGTACCAGCGCGCCCGACTTGGCATCGGATACCTGCCACAGGAGGCCTCGATCTTCCGAGGCCTCAATGTTGAGGACAACATTCGCGCAGTGCTCGAAGTCTCGGAGCCTGACCCCAGGACGCGCTCGCGAACACTTGAATCGCTGCTCGAGGAGTTCGACATTGCGCGATTGCGCAAGGCGCCATCGATCTCTCTATCAGGCGGCGAACGCCGACGGTGCGAAATCGCGCGCGCGCTTGCGGGAAAGCCGTCATTCATATTGCTCGATGAGCCGTTCGCCGGCATAGACCCGATCGCTGTCGGCGACATACAAGATCTTGTACGGCACCTGAAAGGTCGCGGGATTGGGGTGCTCATTACCGATCACAACGTGCGGGAGACCCTTGGACTGATCGACCGGGCGTATATTATTCATAGCGGCCATGTTCTGACCGAAGGATCGCCGGCAGAGATTGTCGCGCATGCGGACGTAAGGCGCTTCTATCTCGGCGAAGATTTTCGGATGTGAGACGCAGCGGTCCCGTGACCGCAATTTCGGCTATTCATCTTCGCCAAACCGATCTGCAATCAACGCGGCCAATGCGGTCAGCGCTGCCTGCGCGTCGCTGCCCGTCGCCGAGACAGTGATAGTCGACCCCATTCCTGCCCCTAACGTCAGAATCCCCATGATTGAGTCACCTCCGACGGTCTCGCCGCAGCGTGTGACTTTGATTTCGGCATCGAACCGGTCGACGCACTGAACAAATTTAGCGGTTGCGCGAGCGTGCAGACCCTTACGATTGATGATCGGCAATTCCCGGACCATCGCGCCAGGGAACTCTGGCGCCGGGGGACAATCCTCGTCGCAATTTATTTCAGATTCATTCATTTGCCGGTCAGAACCTTGCTGGCTACGGTAATGTATTTGCGGCCAGCGTCACGCGCCTCCGCTACGGTTTGGTCGAGGTCCATCGTATCGCGAAGCGATGCGAGCTTAATCAGCATTGGGAGGTTAATCCCGCAGATTACCTCGATGCGCCCCCCATCCATGACTGAAATTGCGAGATTGGACGGCGTGCCCCCGAACATGTCGGTCAGCAGAACAACACCACTGCCATCCTGCACGCGGGACGCGGCGTTCAGAATGTCAATGCGTCGCTGCTCCATATCATCCTCGGGGCCGATCGTGACCGTCTCGAGCTGCGGCTGCGGACCAACGACATGCTCAAGCGCCGCTCGAAAGCCGGTCGCCAAATGGCCGTGGGTCACAATGACCATCCCGATCATCAAGAATCCGTTGTCGTGATCATCGGACCAACCGCCGATAGGGGACCTAATCTGTGGACAAGAGCGCGCATATTTGTGCACTGCGGTCCATTATTCAAGCGAAATTAGCAATCGGCCGCGCCTGTCCGAAACCAATTCTATCAAGCTCTTCCGTTACAGCATAGGCTTGTTCGAGGCGCGAAGCAGCGCCCCCAAGGGTCAAATGCGGCAACGCAATACCGCCGATTTCGGCGATCCGCACTTCGCAGCCTGCGGTTCTTGCCAATTCTTGACCGCGTGGATAGAGATCGACAACGACATGGATCATGGCGCTGGCTGCATAGTCGGTCCGGTAGATACCGATGCCCCTACGCTCGATAAGTCCTTCAATATTTGCGCCACAGCGCGCCTCCAACCTACCGGATCGGGGCCATACAAGCACGCGGTCGTCACCGACAAGTGCGCCAAAGCACCTTTGAGCTCGGGCCAATTCCATTAGGACTATAGCAAGGCTGCTCTTGCCGGATCCCGAGGGACCACGAATCAGTATGCCTGCTTCGCGAAAAATCACGGCAGTTGCATGAATTCCTGTCGGGACCAGGGCCGAACTTGTTTTCATTCTTGAACCGCAGGCAATGTCAATACGAAGCGTGCCCCGCGATATTGGCGATCGCCTTCCCCGTCGTCGACGCCTGCGCTACTGCGAACATCACTGGAAGGCATCGGTCGGTTTTCAGCCCAGATACGTCCGCCGTGCGCTTCGACGATTTGGCGAGAGATCGAAAGTCCGAGGCCCGAATTCTGTCCAAATCCGTGGTTCGGACGATCAGTATAGAAGCGCTCGAATATTCGCTCCAAGGCATGCGTAGGTATGCCGGGCCCATCGTCGTCAATCGTTGCGATGATCTGTGGTCCAGTCCTTCCGAGTTCGTTGGAGCTGCCGCCCGCATCGCGCCGAAGCGTTATACGCACTTCGTCGCCGGGTCGCGAGAACGAGCAGGCATTGTCGATAAGGTTTGTGAACACCTGGGCCAGTCGCGAATCGTGCCCAAGGACGACATAGCGCTCCTTAAGCCTGAACGAATTGCTTTTGTCCGTATCCAGCCGAACCACCACGCCGTTTCGGCGTGGGGAATCCTTTGCTGTCGTCACGACGGCCTCAAGCAGGGCGAGAAGATCAACCGGGCTCGCATCGTTGCGAGCGAGTTCCGCGTCCAGACGCGAGGCGTCGGAGATATCGCTGATAAGCCTATCGAGACGGCGCACGTCGTGTTGAATCACTTCGAGCAGGCGATCGCGTGAGGCGCCAACGCTAACCTTCGGCAAAATTTCGACAGCGCTTCGTAATGACGTAAGTGGGTTCTTCAGCTCATGCGCGACATCGGCCGCAAAACTCTCAATTGCATCGATGCGCTGGTAAAGCGCCTTGGTCATATCGCGCAGGGCGTGTGAAAGGTGACCAATTTCGTCCGACCGGTTTGTGAAATCCGGAATCTGTTGCCGCGATTTGATACCGCGACGCACCCGTTCAGCGGCCTCCGCCAATTTGCGAACGGGTTCCGCGATCGTCCCCGCGAGCGATATTGAAAGGACCAGCATCACTGCCGCCAGCACAAGGAAGAATCGCAGCAGCGCCCATCTTTCCGAGGCTATGACTTTGTCAATGTCACCGCCCTGCGTCGAGAGCAACAGCGCGCCCCGGACTGTGCCCAAACGCTGTACCGGCACACCCACGGAAACTATCGTCTCGCCGTAGGCATTTGGGCGCACTTCTGAATCAATTTTTCCGGCGAGAGCAGCGGCGACCTCCGGATGCGATTTGCCGTTGGTCACCCATGGATCGTCATTCGGCGGGAGCTGCCTAGACGAGAACCACCTACTCCCGGCCCAAGCCAGAAGACGCTGAAAAAGAGTCTGATCCGAAGCATTTATGTCCGAGGGGTCGGGTCGCTGAAAGATTCCGCGCGAATCGATCAGCAAAAGACCGTCTCGGTCATAGATTCGCGCTCGTGTCCGTGTCGGCGTCACCAGACGATGCAAGACCGGACCGACACGCTCCGGATTGATCGAGAACTCGATGGAATCGTCTTCGCTAGGAGAGGGGGGGGCCGTTCCACCCGGCGCAGGCTGAAGCAGCTTCTCGGGATCAATCTGAATCGTGTCAGTTTCGACTGTTGCCGACGCCGCCACTGCGGCAGCGATGATCTCGGCTTGGGTTCGTAGGCTCTGGACTCGCGCCTCGATAATATCGGCTCGAAACTGGTTGAGCAGCAAGAAACCGATTACCAGAACAAGCAGCCCGCCGAGATTCAGTACGACGATGCGTCGCGTCAGCGACGAAGAGAAGCGTGCAACAATGGCGCGCCAGATACGACGGGATCGGGTTCGCAGTCTGGCGTACCGCACCTTGGCGCCCGACTGCGCGATCACTCGCTCGCTTTTGGCATGTGCGCTCATTTAAATGATCAGCCGATTCGCCGGTCTTCGGCTCAAGCCTCCCGGAAGCGGTAGCCGACCCCGTAAAGCGTCTCGATCATCTCAAAATTGTCCTCGACAACCTTAAACTTCTTACGCAGACGCTTAATGTGGCTATCGATTGTCCGATCGTCGACATAGACTTGATCGTCGTAGGCCGCGTCCATCAACGCATTGCGGCTTTTTACCACGCCGGGGCGCGTCGCGAGCGCCTGAAGGATCAGGAATTCCGTTACAGTCAAGGTGACCGGTTCATTGTTCCACGTGCAGGTATGGCGCTCGGGGTCCATCTTCAGCCGCCCGCGTTCAAGGATTTTCGCCTCGCTCTCTTTTTGTGAGGCCGCGTCCTTTGGATTGGCCCGGCGCAGGATGGCCTTGACGCGCTCTACAAGTAGTCGCTGCGAAAACGGCTTGCGGATAAAGTCGTCCGCGCCCATCTTGAGGCCGAATAGCTCGTCGATCTCCTCGTCTTTGGACGTAAGAAAGATCACGGGGAGGTCCGATTTCTGGCGCAGACGTCGCAGAAGTTCCATACCGTCCATACGCGGCATCTTGATATCGAAGATCGCCAGATCTGGAGGAGTGGCCTTCAGGCCCTCCAGCGCGCCGGCGCCATCGGTGTAGGTCTGAACGCGGTAGCCCTCCGCTTCGAGCGAGAGAGACACAGATGTCAGGATGTTGCGGTCGTCATCGACCAGCGCGATCGTCGGCATGGCTGTTAATCCTCAAACGTTTGCAAGCGCGTTTCCCAGGGAGGGCCAATTTCCGCTGACATCCGCAATGGAACACGCTGTCTTGCGATGGTTAGCGGCTAAATTGTGTCGCCTTGTGGCTTTGGGCAAGTAATTTCCCTAAGTATCCCGCAGTTTAGACGAACGGCGGCCATTTGGCCATGGTGTTCGGATGACCACTAACCAATGAGGGGCAGCATGGTTGCTCATTCGACCGATCGCTCAATTCCCAAGCTCCTCTTGCGAACCGCCAGAACCGCGGCTCTGGCGACAATCGACCGAACCTGCGGCGCCCCCTTGACGACGTTGGTGTCGATTGGCGCCGACTTTTCAGGCGCCCCGCTGATGTTATTGTCGCATTTGGCTCATCACACAAAGAATTTGGCAATTGATCCGCGTGGCTCGCTGCTTCTTTCAACGCGACCCGATCGAGGCGATCCACTGAATGGCCCCCGACTTACGCTTAGTGGCCGGATCATCGCACATGAAGAAGCGAGCGCGCGAGCACGATTTATCCGGCAGAACCCCAAATCTCGACTCTATGCGGCCTTTAGCGATTTCTGCATTTACCGCATGGACTTGGAGGCCGTGTTTTTCAATGGAGGCTTCGCCCGGGCTGTCTCGATGGCGCCCGAAGACGTTCTTACGAATATTGACGGAGTTGACAGCCTGATCCAAGCGGAGGAGGCGCTGCTGGATTGGGTTAATTCCGATCAAGGCGCGATCGCTTCCCACCCCCTAATCGGCAGCACGTCGCAAAAGACGCGTCGATGGCGGGCGCGTAGCCTGGACACCGAAGGGCTCGACATTGCGTCGGGTTCGGCCACGGCGCGCATTGTGTTCGACGCTCCTGTAAGTTCGCCCCCAGCCTGGACCCGCGCATTCTTGTCGAGTTCTCAGATGCAAAAACTCTGAGATCGCTGCTACCCGCAAGAAAGGGCGTCATGCCTTCACGACCATTAGCCGCTCCCCATCCGCAAGTTGAGCGCCAGCGGAAAGATTGAGTTCCCCCACTTCGCCCGAGTGGGGAGCAAGCAGGGCATGCTCCATCTTCATCGCCTCAACGATCGCCAAGCGCTGGCCCTTTGCAACACTGTCGCCATTCCTTACGAACAAAGCGATGAGGCGGCCGTGCATCGGCGACTTGATGACCCCCTCCGCCTCGTCGGCGCCAGGCTCATACGCAAACGGGTCAGTGCCTCGCAGCCAAATTTGTCGCCCATCTCCAACGACGATCACGGATCTTCCCGCCGTGACAATTTCTGCATCCACATCGCGGCCTTCGCGGCCATCGAGCAGCACTTGCGGACCGGGCCATTGAAGAACGGCCTCGACGCGTTTTTCCTCGACGAGCACCGGCATCGTCTGCAGCCGCAGACCCCCAAGCTGAAATCCATCAGTTGCGTCCCACGGGGAATGCCCGGTTCCTCCAATATGGGCGCGCGCGAGCAACGCCTTTACTCCCGCGGCGACAAGTAGGTCGTCGCGGCCGTCCCCTGCGCCCGCCAGCGCGGCGAGATTGCGCTCGATGAACCCGGTATCGAAAGCGCCTTCGCGAAAACTCTGGGCCTCGCACAGCGCTCTGACGAATTGGAGATTGGTTTTCGGCCCTGCTACAAGCGTCCTTTTGAGCGCCGCGACGAGACGATCCAACGCTTCGTCCCGAGTCGCGCCGTGCGCGATGATCTTGGCGATCATTGGATCGTAGAACTGCGTGATCGCGTCGCCCTCGCCGAAGCCGCTGTCTACGCGTACGCCATCTCCCTGCGGCAGACGAAGCGCCCAAATTTTCCCGACTGAAGGGAGGAATTCGTTTTTGGGGTCTTCCGCATAGAGGCGCGCTTCGACCGCATGCCCTCGCAAGGCAAACCCGCCCTGGGAAAAAGGCAATGGCTCACCGCTGGCGACACGAAATTGCCATTCGACGAGATCGAGCCCGGTGACGGCCTCCGTCACGGGATGCTCGACCTGCAGTCGTGTGTTCATTTCCATGAACCAGACGCGGTCGGGCCTGAGACCTTCGCTTGAATCGGCGATAAACTCCACTGTTCCCGCGCCGACATAGCCAACCGACTTTGCAATAGCGATGGCCGCGCGACCCATCGCGTCGCGCATTTCGCTCGGCAGACCTGGCGCTGGCGCTTCCTCTATCACTTTCTGATGACGTCGCTGCAGCGAACAATCGCGCTCGAACAGCGAAACCACATGCCCAAGCGTGTCGGCGAAAATCTGGATTTCGACGTGGCGCGGCGTGCTGACATATTTCTCGATCAGCACTCGGCCGTCGCCAAATGCACTCTGCGCCTCACGGCTAGCGCTGGCCAGTGCTGACTCGAACTCCTCGGCGCAATTTACGCGGCGCATGCCTTTCCCGCCGCCGCCTGCAACCGCCTTGATCAGCACCGGCCAGCCAATCCTCTCCGCCTCGGCGCACAGGAAATTTGGGTCCTGTCGCGCGCCGTGATAGCCGGGAACCACCGGCGCGCCCGCCTTCTTGGCCAGCGCCTTGGCGGCGTCCTTGAGCCCCATTGTGCGGATCGCTTCGACCGGCGGCCCAATGAAAACAATGCCGTTTACTGCACAAGCTTCTGCGAACTCGGCGCGCTCAGAGAGGAAGCCATAGCCTGGGTGGATGCAGTCTGCGTCCGACTTCCTGGCGGCCGCGATAATGCCCTCGATCCGCAAATAGCTCTCGCTTGCAGGCGCAGGACCGATACAATGCGCCTCGTCAGCCTGCCGCACAAATAGCGCGTTGCGATCCGCCTCAGAGTAGACCGCGATCGTGCGCATGCCCAAGCGCTTCGCTGTGCGGAAAACCCGTACGGCTATTTCGCCGCGATTGGCGACGAGTACAGAGCGAAGGCTTCGCAGCGCCATGATCTTTCCCCTACATCCGGAACAATCCAAAGCGCGTTTCCGGGATAGGCGCGTTGAGCGCCGCAGCGAACGCCAAAGCTAGGACGCGGCGTGTTTCCTCGGGCAGAATGATGCCGTCGTCCCATAGCCGGGCGGTGGCGTAATAGGGATTGCCCTCGCGCTCATAGGCTTCACGGATTGGCGCCTTGAATGCCTCTTCGTCCTGCGCCGACCAATCCTCGCCCGCCTTGAGATTGTCGCGCTTGACGGTTGCGAGCACCGAAGCGGCCTGCTCGGCGCCCATCACCGAGATCCTGGCATTCGGCCAGCTGAACAGAAAGCGCGGGCTATATGCGCGCCCCGCCATGCCGTAATTGCCCGCGCCGTAGGAACCACCGACTAGCACCGTGATCTTGGGCACAGCCGCTGTTGCGACCGCAGTGACGAGTTTGGCGCCGTGCTTTGCGATGCCGCCGGCCTCATAGTCGCGCCCAATCATGAAACCGGTGATGTTCTGCAGGAACAGCAGCCGGATTCGCCGCTGACAGCACAGTTCTATGAAATGGGCGCCCTTCAACGCGCTCTCGGAATAGAGAATGCCGTTGTTGGCAAGAATGCCGATCTGCATGCCGTGCAGCCGCGCGAAACCCGTCACCAGCGTCGAGCCGTACAGGCTCTTGAACTCATCAAATTCCGAGCCATCAACGAGCCGCGCGATGACCTCGCGGATATCGTATTGCTTCTTCAAATCGATGGGAACGATGCTGTCGAGATCATCGATGGAATAAAGCGGATCGGCCGGAGCAGCGAAGTCGAAATTGGACCGGTTGCTCGAGCCAAGAGTGCCGACGATGCGCCGCACGATCGCAAGCGCATGTTCGTCGTCATTGGCGACGTGATCAACGACGCCTGAAAGGCGCCCATGCGTTTCGGCGCCGCCAAGCTCTTCCGCCGAGACGATCTCACCCGTAGCGGCCTTGACCAGCGGCGGCCCGCCCAGAAATATTGTCCCCTGCCCGCGCACGATGACACATTCATCAGACATCGCCGGGACATAGGCGCCACCCGCGGTGCACAATCCCATAACACAGGCGATCTGCGCTATGCCCTGCGCCGACATGTTCGCCTGATTGAAAAAGATGCGACCAAAATGCTCGCGATCGGGGAACACTTCCGCCTGGTAAGGCAAGTTAGCCCCGCCAGAGTCGACCAAATAGATGCAAGGCAACCGATTTTCGAGAGCTATTTCCTGGGCGCGCAAATGCTTCTTGACGGTCATCGGGTAATAGGTGCCGCCCTTGACCGTGGCGTCGTTGCAGATGATCATTACTTCACGCCCTGCGACACGACCAATACCGGCGATAAGACCGGCGCCGTGGATATCGCCGCCGTAGAGCTCGAATGCCGCCAGAGGCGCAATTTCGAGAAATGGCGAACCGAGATCGATCAGGCGCAATACCCGCTCGCGTGGGAGCAATTTACCCCGCGCTGAGTGCCGCTCGCGCGCCTTGACCGGCCCGCCACCCGCGGCCGCGGCCCGATGCATTTCAAGCTCGGCCCGCAACTGACGCCAGGCGGTCTGGTTGGTCGCATCGGTAGCAGAGTTGAATAGGGTTGGGATGACTGGGGCCACTGCCTCTCCTTTCGCCTGCTGGGGCGCAGCGATCCAACTTGCGCGGACAGCGCCCAGCAGTAGCTGAGTTTGGACAAAGTTGCAGCCGGTCAGCTTTTTAAGACCAGACAGGCTGCACCAAGCCGGTGCAGTCTGGCGCAGAGGCTAAGAGCATCATCGCGCGTCGGCGCAGGCGCTCGCACTCGATAATAGAGGCGAGCGCCGCGACTGCGAAGCCGCGAGCCAAGGATCATCGGTTCGACATCGGCGAGAACCGACAGATACGCTCGTCGCGCCCTAGCATACGAAGCAAGCGCTACGCCTTTGGAGAAACTCCCGGCCAACTGCACACCCCATGGCGCCAAAGGACCGGAATTAGTGACCAGCGCAGGCTGAAGTCGCCGGAGGTCGGCGGTGATCTGCAGACAGCTTTGAGCGGGGGCTTTCGCGAATTCGGCAATTGTCGCGGCGGCGGCGTTCCCCGACCAGTCTTCAACCGGATGGCGCGTAATGATTTCGACATAGTCGCGCGTTTCATAGGGCAGACCCCCTTCGCCCGCCAGCCATGCCGCCAGGCGATTGGGGCCCTCATTGTAGGCGGCGGCGGCGAGCCCGAGGTTGCCGAATTGCCGATTGAGGTCGGCGAGGTATTGTGCGGATTTGGGGATCGCCTGTTCAGGATCGAACGGATTGGCAAGACCACGCTCGCCGGCGGTCTGGGGCATGAATTGCGCCACGCCTTCCGCTCCCGCCGGACTCATCGCGCCAGGGCGAAAACTGCTCTCTTGCCAGATAAGCCGCGTCAAAAAAGTGACTGGCAAATTCTGATCGCGCGCCGATGCTTCGATAAGTCGACAAATTGATTGTTCTACAGTTTCGCTCGCAACGGGCGCCTCGTCATCGTTTCGCGCGAGAGCGGGGCGGGCATCGATTGTTCGGATAAGAATGACCGTAAGCAGAAAGACCCATGCGATCGATCGGATACGGTCGGTCGACTTCGCGGCGAAAAATGCTGTTGCTGACAGTCCGCCGCCCGCCAATAACATCTGGAGCAAACCTAATATATCGCCTTGCGGTTTGATCGCATTCAGGAGCCTTTGAGTTTCTGCATAAAAGCTCGGAATTCATCATCGGCGATCGGCACGGTATGACGCTCCGCTGGATAGGCGCCGCTATCCACATCGGCGCGAAATTCCTTGAACGCCGCGATGCGCTCCTGCTGCAGCCGATCGTATTCCGTACGAAAATTTCGGTACGCCTTGGCATGACGCGGGCGATGGCCGCGCGTATAGCCGAGCACATCTTCGGCGAAGAGATATTGCGCATCCCCGCCCGCCCCTGCGCCCATCGACAACATGATCAAAGATGTGCGCTTGGAAATCTCCGCCGCGACGCGATCGGGGACAACTTCGAGCTCTGCGCCGATCGCCCCCGCCGCCTCGAGCTGCTTCACCTGTTTGTAGACGCTCAGCGCGCTTTCGGCTGTCTTGCCGACAGCCTTGAAACCGCCGGTCCAGGTTGCCTTCGATGGGATCAGTCCGACATGGCCAATCACAGGAACGCCCTCGGCCGCGAGCCTGGCGATGGTGTCGATACTCGCCGAGCAATACACCGCATCGCCGCCAATTTGGATGCCCCGGTGTGCGGCGCGCAGATAGTCCTCGTAGGTGCAGAGTTGTCCATAAAGCAGTCCGACCTGGACGAAGCAGTCGCCAGCCGCCTCGCGCATTTGCGGCGTCCAGACCGGATCGATTATCGAAAGTATATCGATACCCGCAGCGCTCGCCGCCGCCGCCTCATCCAGCGTGTCGACAAAAAGCATCGTCATCTGACGCTTTCCTTTAAGGGCACGCAAATCCGCGACCGTCTTGCGCGCCTGTTTCATTCCATCCCCCTAGATCGCCTGCACGGCAAAATCGCTTTTCTCAATCGGCGCGACGGCTTTTAGCAGCTCGACCGAGCGGCGCACACCCTCAATCCGGGAGAGGAGAACATCTTCATGTTCAATCGACAGCCAGCCGTCATACCCGACCATGCGCAGGCGATAACAGAACTCCCGCCACCAGCCTTCGCCATGACCGTAGCCCAGCGTAATATAGCTCCACGAGCGCTGGGGAATCTCGGTCAGCGAGCCGTTTTCAAGCAGGCTGGTCGTCGCCTGCATCGGCGCGTTGAGATAGGTGTCCTTGGCATGAACGTGGAAGATCGCTTCGCCGAGCAGGTCAATCGCCGCCAGCGGATTGGCGCCCATCCAGAAGAGATGGCTGGGGTCGAGATTGGCGCCGACAATCGGCCCGATCTCCGCCCGCAGCCGCAACAGCGCAGGCGCGTTATAGACGAGCTGATTGCCATGCAGCTCGACACAGAGCCGCTCGACGCCATTCTTTTTCGCATGCACGGCAAGACTGCGCCAATACGGAAACAGTTTCTCTTCCCACTGCCATTTCAATATCGTTTGCGTCTCCGGCGGCCATGACGAGATGACCCAGTTGGGCATTTTGTCGCCGGGGCCGCCCGCCGGCAGTCCCGACATCAAACAGACTTTCTTGACGCCGATAAGCCCGGCGAGCGTGATCGTGTCGTGCAGCACTTTCGACTGACGCTCGCCATCGGTCGGATGCAATTGATTGCCGTTGGCGTTGAGCGCGATGAGTTTCAATCCGCGATCCGCAAACGCGCTGAGAAATTCGCGCTGCGCCTTTGGGCGCTTCAACAGGTCCGCCATCGCCAGATGCGGCGCCGACGACCAGTTGCCGGTGTTGATCTCGACGCCTTCGACGCCGAGGCCTCTAGCGGCATCAAGCATAGCCCCCAGACTGAGGTGGCCGAGCGAATCCGAAACCATTCCAATTTTCATAGTCGCTCTTTCAATAGTGCAGGCGTCGGGGCCAAGGCGCTGCGAGTCGCACTGAGAGGAAGTTGGCGCGCGACATGAGAGGCGGGGTCAATGCGCTGACGCCAGAGCGCGGGAATGATTTCGCGATAGGCCGCGAAAAGGCTCGGATGCGGGGCCGGACACTGATCCTTGATCAGTTCGTGGAGTTCCGGCAGGCGATAAAAGGGCACCATCGGAAACATGTGGTGTTCGATGTGATAGTTCATGTTCACGTACAGGAAATCGAATACCGGATTCATCAAGACCGTGCGCGTGTTGAGGCGGTGGTCAAAGACGTCCTCGTCAAGTCCCGCATGCTGGGTAAGGTTGAATAGCTGGGAAAGGGCGCCGCCGTAGAAGCGCGGCAGTATGATGAACATCGCTGGCAGGATGCTTTGCACTGCAACAGATGTCGCGATCACGCCGGCAAAAACGAGCACATAAGCGCGCGAGGCCCACACGACCTTGCTCCGTTCACTCTCCGGCACAAAGTGCTGGCCGTCGTCCGTGAGGTCGCCGCTGGCGTTGCGAAAGATGCGCGAGAATTGCGTCCGGCCATCGCTGATGAAGAACAGGTCGGACGCGATGGCAACAAGGTTAGGCGGACGTTTCGCGGCGATCTCGGGGTCGCGCCCGACGATCAGGGTGTGTGTGTGATGCCGGGAGTGGCTCCAGCGATAGTAGAAGCCTTCCCGCAGGGTCATGAACGCGCAAAGCTGGAACAAGACATCGTTGATCCAGCGGGTCCTGAAGGGCGTGCCGTGCGAGAGTTCATGGTGGCGGTGATCGGCAGCGGAGTAGAGTACGCCATAGGCGGCGAAAGCAGGAATGCACCACAACGTGCCCCAGGTGAGCCAGGCTGCGACCCCCGACGCAGTCAGGAGGCCCAGCCAAAGCCCGAAATGTGCAAGCGCCGTCGCATCGTCGCGCTTTATGAGTTGTTTGAGCGCCTTTCGATCGACCGTGCAGGCGTGCCATTCCTTCTCGACTCGATCCTCGAACGCGTCATTGGTAATTTCCGACGCGCCCTCCGCGGAACCGGTCAGGGCGTAATTCTTCCACACTGGCTGAACCATGCGCGCCTCATTGCTAAAACGGCCCTGCCTGCCTCGTTCATTCGGCAAAGTCCCCGGCGCTTCTGGCCAGGGCGGCTGACTACCCGATCGAGCCGCCCTTTGCCAAGCGGCCTATACGATTGTGAGGTGGCGCTGCGCGAGTTCAGCCGCGGTGAATGGCCGTTTTGGCTCCTGGCCGCGGTGTGAGCGGCCGTCGTGAGCCGGACTCGTCTTGAAATGGCAGATGGGACAGGGTGCATCCTTCTGCCGGCGTTTGGCGCCGCCCGCGGCGGTTTGTGCTTTGGACACTCTGGGAGACGCGCCGCGCGATGTATCGGTCAGACTATATTTAAAGCCAAGATCGTTAAGTTCGGCAACCGCCTTATGCGCCTTGTCGAGCGCCAAGCGTTTCGCATCCTCAATCAGTTTTGCGCGCTGGTCGTCCAACGCTTTAAGTTGATCCATCAGATTCATAATACGGTTATCCTGTCCCTCGCGTCGACTCTTGGTCGCGACGCAAGCCATATTACCAGATATATCCTCTGTAAATGAAAATCGCGTGTTACGAGACGTTATCCAAAAGATAGGCGATGCGAAATTGTGGCGCTTGGCGCTAAAAGCTAAACTCGAGACGCTCGTCGATAATGTAAAGCCTGCGGGAACTGACATAATCCTGCCTAAAGTGTTTACCGATGGTGATCGCGCCACCGCTCGATAAGCTTAGTGATATGCTATAGACTGCTCTTTCGATTTAGAGCTCAAGCGTCGCTGGTCTGGTATGATCATCAGCACAAATCAGCCTCCGCAATAAATAACGCGATTCGCGTTGAAACTATAGATCCGCGCTGATCAAATAGAGAGCTCCCGCATCGATCGATTATTACAGCAAAATAACAACCCGCCGACCAATCAAAGCGAACCGCCGTCCAATCTACGTCACCAAATGAGCCTCACATCTAGCCATACCTTTGCTGGCTGGCTTATTCCCCTCATGTTTGTCCGCGCGATTATGCGTCTCCTTAAAGTCAGCCGATTCGTGCTCCCTGGCGATTCGATAGCGGGGCGAAGCCTGAAAGCGCTAGCGGCGTAGGCCGCAGCGAGCGAAGGCGCTTTGGCCGCAAAATCTCGCCAAATTTTTCCAAGCTTTCGAGCTTTTTCGTCAAGGATTTTGCCAAATATCTCCAAGCTTTTTGCCAAGCTTTTCCAAAGATTCTGATGGCCGTTTTGGGTGATATCAACGGCTTACCAGCCGCCAGAGGCGGAATCGCGAGGAATCCAGTTTTGCGGTCCGCTGACCGGCGCGGTCTCAGGCGACGCGACGCCCGATTTCCCCCGCTCGTAAGCGAGCTTCGCCTCTTCCACGATCTTGGCGTTCGCCTGATGGTTGCGGGCCATGTTGTCGAGTTTTCGCAGCAGACGCTCTCGGGCGTCCTCGCCCCCCTGAACGCTCATCGCGACGTTCTGATATTTGTCGAGCCTGTCGAGCACCCTTACGAGTTTATCGATCGCGCCGATCTCGCCCGCCGCGATTGCTTGTCCAGCGAGCCGCAGCGCCGGCGCGAGCCGCGCGATCTGCAACAGTTTATGGTCGCGCACCGGATCGACGTCGCGATGCTCGAGCGTCTTCGAGACGATCTGCCGCACCCGTTCGCGCGAAAGACGCTCCTCGCGCCCGATCGCCTCATACGACCAGCCCTCCTCCATCCATGCAAAAATGCGCAGTTTCCGCAGTTCACGATCGCGGGCGGTCTTTGGAAGCTTGGGTGGACTGGCGGGCGCAACGACGGCGTCGGAAGGGTTCAAAGGGAGCACTCCTCAAGGTCGGGGGTTTGTTGGGTGTAAAATCGAACATGAGGTGTAGCACATATACGTTTTTTCAGAAAGATAAATATGGCTCTTATAGCGTTAGCTGTTGGTGCGGATTAGGGTGATGGCCTCTGATTCGAGGAGGCATGTTTGGACAGCGAGGAATTCCGGGGCTGGCTGAGCGGGATGGAGAGACTG
>Ga0075030_100000612_pt1 | contig 31260 bp, 44 predicted proteins | sample LitLauG_LLR_2012_FD_71393 | JGI IMG/M metagenome (GOLD analysis project Ga0075030, IMG submission 71393) | Freshwater sediment microbial communities from Pennsylvania, USA - Little Laurel Run_MetaG_LLR_2012 | ecosystem: Environmental > Aquatic > Freshwater > Creek > Sediment | place: USA...
ACGCCCCAGACCGTCGACGCGCTGATGAAGCTGGATCTGTCGGCCGGGGTCGACGTTCAGATTCAAGTGATGGGCTGACCGCGATGGCCAAAGAAATTTCCAAACGCACAGGCGTGCTCGCGCGCAAGGTTGGCATGACCCGCGTATTCGACGCTGACGGCGCGCATGTGCCGGTGACGGTGCTCGACCTTGCAGGCTGCCAAGTGGTGGGCCGCCGCACCGTCGAGGCTGAAGCCTTCAAGGATGCGACCGGCGCGCCGGTGGCTCTGAAGCCGAAGAAGTCGCGCAAGAACGCCAGCGCCAAAGCGCCAGCGCGCGAAGCCAAGGGCGACGGTTACACGGCGCTGCAGCTGGCGGCCGGCAAGACCAAGGCCAAGAACAAGACCCAAGCTGAACGGGGCCAGTTCGCCCGCGCCAAGATCGAGCCGAAGCAAGTCATTCGCGAATTTCGCGTCAGCGCCGATAATCTGCTGCCGGTGGGCGCAATCATCAGCGCCGCGCATTTTGTGCCGGGTCAAAAGGTCGATGTCGCCGGCATCAGCATCGGCAAGGGCTTCGCCGGGGCCATGAAGCGCTGGAATTTCGGCGGTCTACGCGCCACCCACGGCGTCTCGGTCTCGCACCGCTCACATGGCTCCACCGGCCAGCGCCAGGACCCGGGCAAGGTGTTCAAAGGCAAAAAGATGGCCGGCCACCTCGGCGACGAGCGCGTCTCGGTTCAGAACCTGCAAATTGTCCGCGTCGATGCCGAACGCGGACTTTTGTTTGTTCGCGGCGCCGTTCCAGGCGCTGAAAACAGCTGGGTGGAAGTGCGTGACGCCGCCAAGACGGCGTTGCCAAAAGAAGCTCCCAAGCCCGGCGCGACGCGCCAGGCGGCGGCTGAGTGAGGGCTGAGATGAAACTCAACATTCAATCCCTCGACGGCAAAGGCGGCGGCGCGATCGAACTCGATGACGCCGTCTTCGGCATCACCGAGATCCGCGCCGACATCCTGCAACGCATGGTGAAATACCAACTCGCCAAGCGCCGAGCCGGGACCCATAAAACGCTCTCGCGCGGGGAAGTGAACCGTACGCACTCAAAGCTCTACAAGCAAAAAGGCACCGGCCAAGCGCGCCACGGCGCGGCCAACGCTCCGATCTTCCGGGGCGGCGGCATGGCGCACAACAAACTGCCGCGCGACTATAGCCACGACCTCACCAAAAAATTCCGCGCCCTGGCGCTGCGTCACGCGCTCTCGGCAAAGGCGAAAGCCGGCGACATCGTCATTATCGACGCGATCTCGGCAAAGGACGGCAAGACTGCCGCGCTCGCCAAGGGGCTGACCAAACTGAAGCTCCAAAAGCCGCTGATTATCGCCGGCGCTTCGGTTGAGGCCAACCTCGCCCGCGCTGCGCGCAACATCCCGCACCTGAACGTGCTGCCCAACGCCGGCCTCAACGTTTACGACATCCTGCGCTGCACCAAGCTGGTGCTGACCCAAGACGCGGTCAATGCAATCCACGAGCGCTTCAAGGGCGAAGGCAAAGCCGCCTCGCGCCCAAAGCGCGCCCCCGCTGAAAGGGTGGCCCCATGAGCGCCTCCAAACACTACGACACCATCATCAAGCCGGTGATCACCGAAAAAGCGACGCTATTGTCAGAGCAGAACAAGGTGGTTTTCCAAGTGCCGCTCGAGGCGACTAAGGAGGACGTCAAGGCCGCCGTTGAAAAGCTGTTCAACGTGAAGGTCGGGGCGGTGAACACCATCCGCCACAAGGGCAAGACCAAGCATTTTCGCGGTGTGGCCGGCAAACGTTCCGACACCAAGAAGGCGATTGTCACCCTACTCGCCGGCTATTCGATCGACGTGACGACGGGGCTCTGAGATGGCGCTAAAGACATTCAATCCGACCTCGCCAGGGCGACGTCAGCTGGTGATCGTCGATCGCCAAGAGCTCTATCGGGGCGCGCCGGTTAAGAAGTTGACCGAGGGCCTGACCAAGTCCGGCGGGCGCAACAATGCCGGCCGCGTCACCGCCTTCCGGCATGGCGGCGGCCATAAGAGGTCGTACCGCAGCATCGACTTTAAGCGCCGCAAATGGAACGTGGAAGCCACCGTCGAGCGCCTTGAGTACGACCCCAACCGCACCGCTTTCATCGCGCTCCTGAAATACGCCGATGGCGAACAGGCCTACATTTTAGCGCCCCAGCGCGTGAAGGCCGGCGACACCGTCATTGCCGGCGACCGCGTGGACGTGAAGCCGGGCAATGCCATGCCGCTCAAGGCCATTCCGGTCGGCACCATCATTCACAACATCGAATTGAAGCCGCTGAAGGGCGCCCAGATGGCGCGCGCGGCGGGCGCCTACGCCCAAGTCGTTGGCCGCGACGCCGGTTACGCGCAGCTGCGCTTGATGTCGGGTGAATTGCGCATGGTCCCCGACGTGTGCATGGCCACCATTGGGGCCGTCTCTAACCCTGACAACATGAACGAAGTCTGGGGCAAGGCTGGGCGCGGCATCCACTTGGGCCGTAAGCCTAGCGTGCGCGGCGTGGCCATGAACCCCGTCGACCACCCCCACGGCGGGGGCGAAGGCAAGACCTCGGGTGGGCGTCACCCGGTGACCCCATGGGGCAAGAAAACGCGCGGGCCGAAGACTCGCAAAACCAAGCCGTCGGATCGTCTGATCATCCGTCGTCGTCACTCGAAGAAAGTGAGCTAACGAGATGCCGCGTTCAGTCTGGAAAGGCCCGTTCGTCGACGGCTACCTGCTCGCGAAAGCCGAGAAGGCGTCGTCTGGCGGGCGTCGTGAGCAAATCAAGACTTGGTCGCGCCGCTCGACCATCATGCCGCAATTTGTTGGCCTCACCTTTCAAGTTCACAACGGCAAGACCTTCACACCGGTGTTGGTGAGCGAGGACATGGTCGGCCACAAGCTCGGCGAGTTTGCGCCGACACGGAATTATTTCGGCCACGGCGCCGACAAGAAGGCCAAGAGGAAATAACATGGGCAAGCCTAAAGCGCCTCCCAAGCAAGCCTCCAACGAAGCCCGCGCGGTGCTGCGCACGCTGCGCATCAGCCCCCAAAAGCTGAACCTGGTGGCCCAATCGATCCGCGGCCTCTCGGCTGAAAAGGCCAAGAACGAACTGCGCTTTTCGCAAAAGCGCATCGCCAAGGACGTATTGAAGTGCCTGCAATCAGCGATCGACAACGCTGAGAATAATCACGGCCTTGATCTCGACGGTCTGGTGGTCGCCCAAGCGCACGTTGGCAAAAACATTGTCATGCGACGCATGCATGCGCGCGCCCGCGGGCGCGGCGTTCACATTCAGAAGTTTTTCTCTCAGCTCACGATCGTGCTGCGCGACACCAGCAAGCAGCCCGAGACGGCGGAGGCCGCTTAATGGGTCAGAAAGTCAATCCGATCGGGCTGAGGCTCGGCGTCAATCGCACCTGGGATTCGCGTTGGTACGCAAACACCCGCGATTACGCGCGCCTTCTCCACGAGGACATCAAGATCCGCGCGTTTTTGCGTGAGAAGCTCGATGCGGCTGGGATTTCCAAGATTATCATCGAGCGGCCGCTGAAGAAGTGCCGGGTGACGATTTTCACCGCCAAGCCGGGCGTCGTCATCGGCAAGAAGGGCACCGATATCGAGAAGCTTCGCAAGGACCTGGCCAATATGGCGCCGGGCGCGGAAGTGCACTTGAATTTGGTTGAAGTTCGCAAGCCCGAAACCGACGCAAACCTGGTGGCCGAGGGCGTGGCCCAACAACTCGAACGCCGGGTGGCCTTCCGCCGGGCCATGAAGAGGGCGATGCAGTCGGCGATGCGGCTTGGCGCTCAAGGCATCCGCATCAACGTGTCCGGCCGTTTGGGCGGTGCTGAAATCGCGCGCATGGAATGGTACCGCGAAGGCCGCGTGCCGCTGCATACGCTGCGCGCCGACGTCGATTACGGTTTCACCGAGGCTGACACCGCTTACGGCAAGATCGGCGTGAAGGTCTGGATCTTCAAAGGCGAGATCATGGAGCACGATCCGATGGCGCAGGATCGGCGCGCGCTCGACACCGGCGAGAACCGCGAGCGGCGCGACCGCGACGATCGTCCCCGTCGCGATGATCGTCCCCCCTCAAATGATCGCCCGCGCCGGGGCCGGCGTCCGCCCCGCGGCGGCGAGGAAGCCGGCGCGGATGGAGAGGCATAACCCGCCATGATGCAGCCGAAGAAAACCAAATTTCGCCGTGCGCATAAGGGGCGCATCAAAGGTCTTGCCTCCTCGGGCGCGGCGCTGAACTTCGGCCAATATGGTCTGAAGGCGCTCGAGCCCGAGCGCGTCACGGCCCGGCAAATCGAAGCCGCGCGCCGCGCCATCACGCGCGAAATGAAGCGCGCGGGACGGGTCTGGATCCGCATCTTTCCCGACGTGCCAGTGTCGAAAAAGCCGATCGAGGTGCGCATGGGTTCCGGCAAGGGCGCGCCGGAATATTGGGTCGCGCGGGTTCGCCCTGGGCGGATCATGTTCGAGATCGACGGGGTGCCGGATGCGGTCGCGCGCGAGAGCCTGCGTCTGGGTGCGGCCAAGCTTCCGGTCAAAACCCGCATTGTCGCGCGGACGGAGGGCCTTTGATGAAAATGCGTGATGTCCAAAAGGAACTCTCTGACTACCGCGTGTCTGAGGCGTCGCAAATCGGCGAAGACCTCGTTCAGCTGAAGAAGGAGCAGTTCAATCTGCGCTTCCAGCAGGCGACTGGCCAACTCGAGAAGACTTCTCGCATGCGCGAGGTGCGCCGCATGATTGCGCGCGCCAAGACCGTTTTGCGCGAGAAGTCGCCGAAGACCAAAGTTTGAAGGATTAGGCCATGCCGCGCCGTGTAATGACTGGAACTATCGTGAGCGACAAAGGCGACAAGACTGTCGTTGTGCAGGTGGAGCGCACCTATCTGCATCCGCTGCTCAAAAAGACGGTTCGTCGCTCCGCCAAGTTTCACGCCCACGACGAAAAGAACGCCTACAAAACTGGCGAAGTCGTCGAAATCCAAGAATGCCCGCCCAAGTCCAAGCTGAAACGCTGGGAAGTGGTCGGCCCGCGCCGGAGCATAAGCTCATGATCCAGATGCAAACCAACCTGGACGTCGCCGACAATTCCGGGGCCAAGCGCGTGATGTGCATCAAGGTGCTGGGCGGCTCCAAACGCCGCTACGCCACCGTGGGCGACATCATCGTCGTATCGGTGAAGGAAGCGATGCCGCGCGGCCGGGTGAAGAAGGGCGATGTTCGCAAGGCGATTGTCGTGCGCGTGTCGAAGGACATTAAGCGCAAGGATGGCTCCACCATCCGCTTCGACTCCAACGCCGCGGTTTTGATCAGTAATCAAGGCGAGCCGATCGGCACGCGCATCTTCGGACCGGTGCCGCGCGAATTGCGCGCCAAAAACCAAATGAAGATCATCTCACTCGCGCCGGAGGTTCTCTGATGACCGCGCGTATCCGTAAGGACGACACCGTCATCGTTCTGGCCGGCAAAGACAAAGGCCGCTCCGGCAAGGTCATCAAAGTGATGCCCAAAGAAGAGCGCGTCGTGGTCGAAGGCGTAAACATGGTCAAGCGCCACACCAAGCCGGACATGGCCCATCCCAATGGCGGGGTGATCGCCAAAGAGGCCGCGATTCACGTTTCGAATGTTGCGCTGCGCGACCCCAAAACCGGCAAGCCGACCCGCGTCAGCTTCAAGACCGTCGGCGAGGGCTCGAGCGCGCGCAAGGTGCGGGTCGCCAAGGGCTCGGGAGTGCAAATCGATGTCTGAGACGCCTGCTGACAAAGGCGCAAAGCCCAAAGCCCCGGCGCCCGACAAGAAGGCCAAGGCCGCGCCCGTCGCCAAGCCGCGCGCGCCGAAGCCGGCTGACTACGAGCCGCGCCTGAAGACCCGCTACAAGAGCGCGATCAAGAAGACGCTGCGCGAGCAGTTCAACTACAGCAACGAAATGCAGATTCCGCGGCTGGAAAAGATTGTGATCAATATGGGCGTTGGCGAAGCGACCGCTGACTCCAAGAAGCTCAAATCGGCGATGGACGCGTTGACGGTGATATCCGGTCAAAAGCCGGTGGCGACCAAGGCTCGTAAATCGATCGCCGCCTTCAAGCTTCGCGAAGGCATGAGCATCGGCTGTAAGGTCACGCTGCGCAAAGACATGATGTACGAGTTCCTCGACCGGCTCGTCACCATTGCGCTGCCGCGCGTCAAGGATTTCCGCGGTCTCAACGCCAAGAGCTTTGACGGGGCCGGCAACTACGCCATGGGCATTAAGGAACACATCGTGTTCCCGGAAATCAATTACGACCAGATCGATCAGGTTTGGGGCATGGACATTGTCGTCTGCACCACCGCGCGCACCGACGACGAAGCTCGTGCGCTTTTAAAGGAATTCGATTTCCCGTTCCGGAACTGATCGCTGCGGCGATCCACCCCTGAACGCATCGGGAGAGAAGAGAAGTATGGCAAAGACGAGTTCTATCGAACGCAACAAGAAGCGCGAACGGCTCTCGAAACAGTACGCGGCGCGGCGCGCCAAATTGAAGGCGGCTGCGCTCGACGAAAATCTGCCGCTTGAAGAGCGTTTCGCAGCCCGCCTCAAGCTGGCGCAAATGCCGCGCAACGGCTCGCCCACCCGCATCCGCAACCGTTGCGAACTCTCGGGCCGTCCACGCGGCTTCTATCGCAAGCTTAAACTCTCGCGCATCGCGCTCCGCGACCTGGCCTCCAAGGGTCAAGTGCCGGGCATGGTCAAGTCGAGCTGGTGAGGCGCACATGAACCTGAACGATCCCGTCGGCGATCTCATCTCCCGCATCCGCAACGCTCAGCTGCGCGGGCGCTCGAAGCTTGTTTCCCCGGCTTCGACGATGCGCGCGCGCGTGCTGCAAGTGTTGAAGGATGAAGGCTATATCCGCGACTTCCACGAACTGCAGAACGGCGCCCACAAGGAAATCGAGATCGAGCTCAAATATTTTGAAGGCGCGCCAGCCATCCAGCAAATCCAACGCGTGTCAAAACCCGGGCGTCGGGTTTATTCGGCGATCAAGGATCTGCGCCTGGTTCGCAACGGTTTGGGCATCGCCATCATCTCCACCCCCAAGGGGGTGATGAGCGACGCTGCGGCCCGCGACGCCAATGTCGGCGGCGAAGTGCTGTGTGAGGTGTATTGATGTCTCGCCTGGGAAAAAAACCGATCCCGGTTCCGGCCGGCGTCACCGCTGCCGTGAAAGGCCAAGAGGTGAGCGTGAAGGGCCCTAAAGGCGCCTTGAACTTTCGCGCCCACGACGACGTGGCGGTGAGCTTTGGCGACGGCCAAATCACGGTCAAGCCGCGCCACGAGACCGCGCGGGCGCGCGCGCTTTGGGGCACCACGCGCGCTGTGATCGCCAACAATGTAAAGGGCGTCACCCAAGGGTTTGAGAAGAACCTGGAAATGACCGGCGTCGGCTATCGTGTCGCCATGCAGGGCAAGAACCTGCAAATGCAATTGGGCTATAGCCACGACATCATCTACACGCCGCCCGAAGGCGTTACCCTTGCAGCGCCCAAGCCGACCGAAATCAAGGTCACCGGCTTCGATCCCCAAGCCGTCGGCCAAGCCGCCGCCGAGATCCGTTCCTACCGCCCGCCTGAACCTTACAAGGGCAAGGGCGTGCGTTATGTCGGCGAGCACATTCGCCGCAAAGAAGGCAAGAAGAAGTAAGCCATGGCCCGCCATCTCAACCCCACCGAGCGTCGCCAACAGCGCAATCGCACGCGTTTAAAGAAGAACGCCGGCGAGGGGCGGCTTCGGCTGTCGATCTTTCGCTCGTCAAAAAACATCTCCGCGCAGCTGGTCGATGACCTCAAAGGCGTCACCGTGGCGGCGGCTTCCTCGCTTGAGGAGGCAGTGAAGGCGAAAGGCTCAAACAAGGACGGCGCGGCCGCCGTTGGCAAGTTGATCGCCGAGCGCGCCATCAAAGCCGGGCAAAAGAAGGTCGTGTTCGATCGCGGTCGCTATCTGTTTCATGGCCGCGTGAAAGCGCTGGCTGACGCTGCCCGCGAGGGCGGACTGGATTTCTGAGGAAGACATGACCGACGAAACAGCAGGCGCTCCGCCTTCAGACGTTCCGGCCGGCGAACAGCCCGCACGCCCGCCCCGCGGCCCCCGTGGTCCGCGCCGCGGCGGTTCCGGCGGCGGACGCGGACCAGGTGGGGAGCGCGGTCGCCGCGATCGCCGCGACGGAGGCGGTGAAGAGCGCGCCGAAGGCGAACTCATCGACAAGCTCGTCGCCATCAATCGCGTCGCCAAAGTGGTGAAGGGCGGCAAGAACTTCGCCTTCGCAGCTTTGGTGGTGGTCGGCGATAAGAAGGGCCGGGTTGGTTTTGGCCACGGCAAGGCGCGGGAAGTGCCGGAAGCCATTCGCAAGGCCACTGAGGAGGCCAAGAAGTCGCTGATCCGCGTGCCGCTACGCGAAGGCCGCACCTTGCACCATGACGGCCATGGCCGGTGGGGCGCGGGCAAAATCATGTTGCGCGCAGCGCCTGCCGGCACTGGTTTGATCGCCGGCGGTCCGATGCGCGCAGTGCTTGAAGTGCTGGGCGTCGCCGATGTCGTGGCCAAATCGAAGGGCTCGTCGAACCCCTACAACATGGTGCGCGCCACCATCGATGCGTTACAAAAGCAAAGCTCGCCGCGCATCGTGGCCAACCGGCGCGGCCTCAAGGTCGCGGACCTGGTAGGCCGGCGCAAGGATGGCGCAAGCTTGGGCGATGTGCCGGCGGAGGGCTGATAATGGCGAAGAAGACCATCAAAGTGCGCCGCATCGGCAGCCCGATCCGGCGTGAATCCAACCAACGCGCGACGCTTAATGGTCTGGGCCTGACCCGCGCCAATAAGGTCGTGGAGCTGGAAGACACCCCCGCCGTGCAAGGGATGATCCGCAAGGTCCATCACCTCGTCGAAGTCGTGAAGTAAGAGCAGCGCCATGAAACTCAACCAACTCAAAGACAATCCAGGCGCCTCCCCGAAGCTGATGCGCGTGGCGCGCGGAGTGGGCTCAGGCAAGGGCAAGACCGGCGGGCGCGGCGTGAAAGGGCAAAAGTCGCGCCGCGGCGTGTCAATCAATGGTTTCGAAGGCGGTCAGATGCCGCTGCACATGCGCATGCCCAAGCGCGGCTTTAATCCCCCGTCGCAAAAACGCACCCAATGGATCAACCTCGCCAACCTGCAAAAGGCCATCGATAACAAGCTTCTCGACGCAGCCAAGCAGATCAGCGAGGACAGCCTCGTGGAAGCCGGCCTTATCCGGCGCAAGAAGGATGGCATTCGCCTCCTTGCGCGAGGCGAGTTGAAGACCAAAGTCAACCTGGTCCTCACCGGGGCGTCCGCCGCGGCCGTCGAAGCCGTGCAGAAGGCGGGCGGCAGCATTACGTTGCTGAAGCCGCCGGCTGAAGAAGCCGCGGCCTAAGGAGCGGCTTAAAGGCTGCCTTGGGGGGAAGCGTGGGGGGACGAAGCCCGCTACGCTAAAACAGACCAGTGTCGGAGTAAGGCGTGGCCTCAGCTGCTGAACAACTTGCCGCCAATATCAATTTTGCGGCCTTCGCTAAGGCGACCGACCTCCAGAAGCGCATCTGGTTTACGCTGATTGCGCTCGTCGCCTACCGCGTCGGCACTTTCATCCCCATTCCCGGCATCGATCCGGCTGCGTTTGAGCACGCATTTCAAAGCCAGCAGAACGGCATCCTGGGCATGTTCAACATGTTGTCAGGCGGCGCCGTGCGACGCATGGCGATCTTTGCTCTCAACGTCATGCCCTACATCTCGGCCTCGATCATCATTCAACTGATGTCGACCTCGATCCCCTCGCTCGAGCGGCTGAAGAAAGAAGGCGAAGTTGGTCGCAAGCAGCTCAATCAATACACGCGCTATCTGACCCTGGTGCTGGCCATGGGCCAAGCTTTCGGGATCGCCGCTGGCCTGCAGGCAAGCCAAGGGGTGGTAATGAACGGGGGCATCCAATTCGTGGCCTCCACGGTGATCACGCTGACCGGCGGCACCATGTTCCTGATGTGGCTGGGTGAGCAGATCACCGCCCGTGGCGTCGGCAACGGCATTTCGCTCATCATCTTTGCAGGCATCATCGCCGATGCGCCGCGCATCATTTTCCAGTCGTTCAGCCTGGCGCGCGAAAACGGCAGCTATATCGGGATTATCCTCATTGGCCTGGTGTTGTTGGCGGCGGTCTTCTTCATTGTCTTCATTGAGCGCTCGCAGCGGCGGTTGGTGGTGCAATATCCAAAGCGCCAGGTCGGCAATCGCATGTTCATGGGCGAAAGTTCGTTCCTGCCGCTCAAGATCAACAGCGCTGGCGTCATTCCCCCGATCTTTGCCTCTTCCTTGCTGCTGTTGCCGCAAACCATCCTGACCTTTGCCGGCCAAGGCGCCAACGCACCGGAATGGCTGACGACCACGTTGGGATATATCGGCTACGGCAAGCCGGGCCACATGGCGCTCTACGGCTTGGGCATCATCTTCTTCTCGTTCTTCTACACCTCGATTGTGTTCAACCCCGAAGAGACCGCCGACAATCTGCGCAAATATGGCGGCTTCCTGCCTGGCATTCGCCCGGGCAAGAAAACCGCTGAATATCTCGATTTTGTGCTGACGCGCCTTACGGTGTTGGGCGCAGCCTATATCGCGGCTGTGTGCTTGCTGCCGGAAATATTGATCTCAGCCTATGGCGTGCCGTTCTATTTGGGCGGCACCTCGGTGATGATCGTCATCTCCGTTACGCTTGATACGGTGGCGCAAATCCAATCGCACCTGGTCGCCCACCAATACGAAGGCCTGATTAAACGTTCGAAGCTGCGCGGCGGCGGCGGCCCCGCGCCCAGGCGCTAGCGCCCGGTAGGCATCAGGCTGCGCACGAAGAGGCGGGGGCCAAAGGTTCATGAATCTGGTTTTGTTCGGACCGCCCGCCGCCGGCAAGGGCACACAGGCCAAGCGGCTGACCGCCGAGCGCGGCTACATTCAGCTCTCGACTGGCGACATGCTGCGCGCAGCGCGCGCTTCTGGATCAGAACTTGGTCAAAAAGTCGCCGCGATCATGGACGCAGGCTCGCTTGTATCCGACGACGTTGTGGTGGCGCTCATCGAACAATCGCTAACCACCCATCGCGGAGCGCCAGGTTTCATCTTTGACGGCTTTCCGCGCACCATCGCGCAGGCTCAGGCGCTCGATGAATTGCTGCGTCGCCACGCCGAAGCCATCAATCTGGTCATCCGCCTTGAGGTCGATGCGCCAAGCCTCATTGAGCGCGTCACCAAGCGCTTTGAAGAGCAAGGCCGCGCCGACGACAATCCCGCAAGCTTTAAGGTCCGCCTGCAAGCCTATTTTGATCAGACCGCGCCGCTGGTCGAATATTACCAAGGGCAGGGCAAATTGGTTAGTGTCGATGGCATGGCCGAAATTGAAACTGTGGCGGCCACCATCGCCGCCGCCATCGATGCGTGAGTGACAAGGCATTTGTTTGAAAGAAGCGTAGCGGCCCGCCAGCGCCGGCGGGCCTGCTTGGCCTTTCGCTTTATTGGCGCGCGCAATTTTCAACAGGCGTGAGCCTTAAAATTGCAGCACCGGTTGCTTTATGCGTGCGATCCAGTCGCTGAACTTGTCGACCCAGCCCCGCAGCAGCGCTTTGAAATTCTCGTCGGTGAATTCGCCATCGACAATCTCACCGCCGCGCACACTGAAATACACTTCTGGATCGGCAAGCAGCGGGATGCCGATATGGGAAATTACGCTGCGCAATTGCGATTGCGCGGCAGCGGTGCCGACCGCGCCCATGGTCGCGCCAATGATGGCGCCGGGTTTACCAGGCCAGGAGGTCTTGCCCCAGGGCCGTGAACCCCATTCGATGGCGTTCTTCAGCGCCGCGGAGAAAGTGCGATTGAATTCGGGGGTCACAAATAGCACCGCATCGGCGCTTTCGATTTCGCTCTTGAAGCGAACAACACTAGCCGGCAGGGCCGCCTCGAGGTCTTGGTTGTAGAGCGGCAAATCCCCGATCTCGACGATTTTGAGTTCGAGCTTGGGGCGCGCCAATTTGGCCAACGCCTCGCCAAATTGGCGATTGATTGAACCCTTGCGGAGGCTGCCCACCAGGACCGCGACTCTAGTCATTTTCGAACCCCTAGTAACGATTAGTGACTGGGGCTATATGAGTGCCTATGACGATGGCTCAAGAACGCACACCAAGAGCACCAGGGCACATACGTGTTTCCGATCCGGAGAGCCGCGATTGCAAGGCGGTGTCGGCCATCCTCTCCCGGGTCGGCGATAAATGGAGCGTGCTGATCATCATGCGCCTCGGCGAGGGCCCCAGAAGATTCAACGAAATCAAGCGTATGATCGGGGGTATCTCGCAGCGTATGCTGACCCTTACGTTGCGCAATCTCGAGCGTGACGGCTTGGTCAGCCGCAAAGTCACCCCCTCGATCCCGCCGCGCGTGGATTACGCGCTGACCGATCTGGGGCGCGAGCTTTTGCAGCCGGTCAAGGCGCTTGGCGAATGGGCCATCCTGCACCAGCCTTGCATCGAAGCCGCGCGCACCCAATTTGACGCCGCGCACGGGGCGCAAGCGTCGCAGCCAAAGCCCTAAGCGCGGCGTTGACGCGGCATTTCGCCCCGCTATAACCGCGCCTTCGCGAATACCCAACACCGCGATGTCCCCGGGCCATAAGGCCCGGCGGCGTCGCGTCTATTGCGTTTTGGAGCACGTCCACATGGCCCGCATTGCCGGCGTCAACATTCCGACCCAGAAGCGCGTCGAAGTCGCGCTCCAATACATCCACGGCATCGGCAAAGCCTATGCTAAGGAAATCATGCAGAAAGTCGGCATCGACACGGCGCGCCGGGTCAGCGAGCTGACCGATAACGAAGTTCTGCAAATCCGCGAAACCATCGATCGCGACTATTCCGTCGAAGGCGATCTTCGTCGCGAGACCGCAACCAACATCAAGCGCTTGATGGATCTCGGCTGCTATCGGGGCCTGCGTCACCGCAAGGGGCTGCCGGTTCGCGGTCAGCGCACCCACACCAACGCCCGCACGCGCAAGGGCCCGGCGAAGCCAATCGCCGGCAAGAAAATAGCGACCAAGAAATAAGGACCGGTATCCGTGGCCAAAGAAGCAGCAGGGCGCGTCAAGAAACGCGAGCGCAAAAACATTGTGACGGGCGTGGCCCACGTCGTCGCCTCGTTCAACAACACCATGATCACCATCACCGACGCGCAAGGCAACGCCATCGCCTGGTCGAGCGCCGGCACTATGGGTTTTAAGGGCTCGCGTAAGTCCACGCCCTATGCCGCCCAGGTCGCCGCCGAAGACGCCGGCCGCAAGGCCATGGAGCACGGCATGCGCACCGTTGAGGTCAATGTGTCGGGCCCAGGTTCTGGGCGCGAAAGCGCCCTGCGGGCGCTGCAAGCGGTGGGTTTCACCGTCACCTCGATCCGCGACGTGACCCCGATCCCGCACAATGGTTGCCGTCCGCCCAAGCGCCGTCGGGTCTAAGTCACTATCTATGAGGGCCGCGCGCGCCACCTTCCGCGCATCGCCCGCCTCATGAGACTGGAAACAGAATGTCGATTGAAAAGAACTGGCTTGAACTGATCCGTCCCAAGAAGCCGCTGGTCGAGCACGGCTTCGATCCTGCACGCCGTGCGACCTTGATCGCCGAACCTTTGGAGCGAGGCTTTGGCCTCACGCTCGGCAACGCGCTTCGGCGCGTGCTGTTGTCGTCTTTGCAGGGCGCGGCCATCACCTCAGTGCAAATCGACGGGGTCGTGCACGAGTTCAGCTCGATCCCCGGCGTTCGCGAAGACGTGACCGATATCGTTCTCAACCTGAAGCAAGTCGCCATCCGCATGCGCGGCGAAGGGCCCAAGCGGGTCATGCTCAAGGCCGACAGCGCCGGTGAAGTGAAGGCCTCCTCCATCCAAACCGTCGCCGACATGGAAATCCTCAACCCCGACCACGTGATCTGCACGTTGGACGAGGGCGCCTCGATCCGCATGGAGCTGACGATTAATAACGGCAAGGGCTACGTCCCGGCCGAAAAGAACCGTCCAGACGACGCCCCGATCGGGTTGATCGCCATCGATTCCATTTATTCGCCCGTGCGCCGGGTCGCCTATCGCGTCGAAAACACCCGCGAAGGTCAGGTGCTCGATTATGATAAATTGATCATCGAGCTCGAAACCAATGGCGCCATTCGACCCGAAGACGCGATCGCCTATGCAGCGCGCATCCTGCAAGATCAGCTGCAGGTCTTCATCACCTTCGAAGAGCCGAAGGCTAAGAAGGAGGGCGGCGAGAAGCCGGATCTGCCGTTCAACCCCGCCTTGCTCAAAAAGGTCGATGAGCTCGAACTTTCAGTGCGTTCGGCCAATTGCTTGAAGAACGACAACATCGTCTATATCGGCGACCTCATTCAGAAGTCGGAGGGCGAAATGCTGCGCACTCCGAATTTCGGCCGCAAGTCGCTGAACGAAATCAAGGAAGTGCTGGCCTCTATGGGTCTCCACCTCGGCATGGCGGTCGAGAATTGGCCGCCGGACAATATCGAAGAACTCGCCAAGAAGTACGAAGACCAAATCTAACGAAGCGCCGGCTCGTCGCCGGCTCGGGGAAGAGCAATGCGCCACGGCGTTGGACATAAGAAACTAAACCGCACCTCGAGCCATCGGCAGGCGATGTTTGCGAACATGGCCGCAGCGCTCGTGAAGCACGAGCAGATCGTCACCACGCTGCCCAAGGCCAAGGCGCTGCGCCCGGTGGTAGAGCGCCTGGTCACGCTGGCCAAGAAGGGCGATCTCGGTTCGCGCCGCTTGGTGCTCTCGCGGATGCGCGATGAGACCCAAACCAAGAAGCTCTTCGAGACCCTTGCCCCACGCATGAAGGGCCGCGCGGGCGGCTATACGCGGGTTTTGAAAGCCGGGTATCGCTATGGCGACAACGCGCCGCTGGCGGTCATTGAGTTCGTGGATCGCGACGAAGGCGCGAGGGGCCTGGATTCAGGGCCGCGCCCGGAAGCCATCTATACCGACGAAGGCTAAAGCGGGCGCATAAAACGCTTAACACCAAACCGGCGCCGCGCTGCGGCGCCTGTTTTTTTGGCGCTTGGCGCTTCCGGTCATTTTGCTCGTCGCCTTGGGCTGGGCCTTTTCACGCCTCGGATTGACGAAATGATTGCAATAAAATAGAAATATTATCGTTGTAGCAAAAAGGAGCGGCGCTCATGTCGTCATCTGTTTCCGCGCCCCACGTTCGTCCCGCGGGTCTTACCAGCGCTGTCTCATACCAAGATCCCAAGGCGGCGCTGAGCTGGCTTGAACAGGCGTTCGGCTTCGAGCCGGCCATGATTATCCTCGATAACCAAGGCAATCTCGCGCATTCGGAAATGCGCTTTGGCGCCTCGCTTATCATGATCGGCAACGAGTGGAGCGAAAAGCATCGCAGCCCAAAATCAATCGGCGGCGTCAATACCCAATCCGTGCACGTGCATATGCACGAAGACGTCGACGCCCATTGCGCCCGCGCGCGCAACGCCGGAGCGGTGATCGCGGCGGCGCCTGAGACCCAGTTCTACGGCGACCGCACCTACCGTGCGATCGATCCTGAAGGTCACATCTGGACGTTCAGTCAAACCGTTGAGGCGATGACGAGCGAGCAATGGGACAAGAATTCCGGCTGGACCACGCGGATGCGCCCATGAGCGCCAAGCGCGGCGTCGACGCCACGTTTGCAGCGCTCGCCGATCCTGCGCGGCGGCGCGTGGTGGAGCTCTTAGTCCAACGTCCACGCCGAGCCGGCGAACTTGCCGAGGCGCTGGATTTGCCAGCGCCGGCCATGAGCCGCCACCTGCGCCAACTCAAAGCCAGCGGTCTGGTCGAGGAAAGCCATCCCGATTTTGACGCCAGGGTGCGCATCTATGCGCTGAGGGAAGGGGCCATGGCCGACTTGAGGAAGTGGCTCGAACAGACCGAACGCATGTGGGCAAGTCAGCTGGGCGGGTTCAAAGCCCATATCGAGAGAAAGAAATGACCGGCGCCTCGGGGGTGCTCGTCTCGCTACGGGTGAAGGCTGCGCCACTGCGCGCGTTTGAGGTCTTCACCCAAGAGATCGCCGCTTGGTGGCGGCCCAACGGTCTTTTTCAATTGACCCCGCGCGGCGACGGGGTTCTGCGCTTTGAGCCGGGAGAAAATGGCCGCTTGGTGAGCGATCTGCCAAACGGCAAATGTTTCGAGATCGGTCGCATCACCGAATGGCGCCCGGGCGAGAAGCTTGCCTTCACCTGGCGCCAAGCTTCGTTTGCGCCAGATCAGCTGACCACCGTCTCAGTGGCCTTCGAGCCGGTCGGCGAGTGTGAAACCCGGGTCACCATTGAGCACCGCGGCTGGGAGACCATACCCGCCGATCATGTCGCCAAACACGGTTTTCCGGCGCCGATTTTCCTGACCCGTCAGGGCCAACATTGGCGGACTTTGCTGGACGCCTTCCAGGCGCGGCTCATTTAGTCCTCGCCCCGCCATGTTTCCGCCAAGACCGGGCGCATGATCCGGCGCGGCTTTGAGGGTGGAAAAACCGATGCTGAACGCGCGCGCAATTGTGGTTGTCATTTTTGCGGCCGCTCTCGCCAACTTGGGCGCGGTCGCCTCCGCGCAGCAGCGCGCGCTTCCCGCCAGCGTCGCGCAGATGCAGCTTTCGTTTGCCCCGATCGCACAGCGCGCGAGCCCTGCGGTGGTCAATGTTTATGCTGACCGCACCATCACCGCCGCCTACGACAATCCATTCTTTCTGCAATTCGGCGTGCCGCGCGAGCGTATGGAGCGCTCGCTGGGCTCGGGCGTCATCGTCCGCGCCGATGGCGTGATCGTCACCAATAACCACGTTATTCAAGGCGGCCAAACACTGAAGGTAGTGCTGGCCGACCGCCGCGAGTTCACAGCTCATGTCATGTTGGCGGACGCTCGCGTCGACCTTGCGGTGTTGAAAATCGATGTGGGCGGCGAGCGGCTGCCGACTTTGCCGCTGGCGGACACCCACAGTCTTCAGGTCGGCGATCTGGTGCTGGCGATCGGCAATCCGTTCGGTCTGTCGCAAACCGTGACCAGCGGCATCATTTCGGCGCTCGCCCGCACTGAAGTCGGCGGCGATTCTTTCTTCATCCAAACCGATGCACCCATCAATCGCGGCAATAGCGGCGGCGCGCTGGTCAATATGAGCGGCGAACTGATCGGCATTAATAGTTCTATTCTCTCTACATCGGGCGATTCCAACGGCATCGGCTTTGCGATCCCCGCCGATCTGGTGCGCCGGGTGATCGATACCGCCGCTGGCGGGGGCCACAGCTTCGTGCAGCCGTGGATCGGCGCGCGCTTGCAGCCGGTCACCCCCGACATCGCCGCTTCACTGCACCTTACCCGACCCGACGGAGTGCTGGTGTCTGAGCTCTATCCCAATGCGGCCGGCCAGCGGGCGGGTTTGCAGCAAGGCGATGTGATCTTGTCGGTGGCCGGCGCTAATGTGCACGACGAAGCTGGCTTGCGTTATCAATTCGCGCTGGCCCAACAGGGCCAACGGGTGCCCCTTGGCATCAATCGCGGCGGCCAAAGCATGACCTTGACCGCAATAGCTGAAGCCCCGCCAGGGGGCTCCCCGGCGCCGGTTGAGCTCACCGGGCGAAATCCATTAAGCGGTTCGCAGGTCGTGACCCTCACACCGGCCACCGCCGAGGCGGTTGGGCTTGATCCGTTTGCGCGTGGGGTCTTCATCCAAGCGCTGTCGCCGTCCGGGATCGCCGCTCGTATTGGCTTTCGGCCCGGAGACATCATTGATGAAATTAACGGCCGCCCGGTGCGCGCCGCCGATGAAGTGCAAAACCAGCTCAATGCGGGCAAAGGCTGGACTATCGGCGTGCAGCGCGGCGATCAGCACGCCGAGATCAGTTTTTGACCTTCATGGCCAAGGGGCGCGCCAAGCCATGCGCCCCAATCTTTCGCGGATGGGTTTGCGCATCGATAGGCCCATCGCTTGGCTCCGATTTAAGGCTATCTATAGCGGATGGCTGATTTGTTCGAAGCCGCCGGATTGGAAGACCAGGCGCCGCGCCCGCTGGCTGACCGTCTGCGCCCGCAAAAACTGAGCGAGGTGGTTGGCCAAGATCACCTGTTGGCGCTGGAGGCCCCAATCGGGCGCATGGTGGCGCAGGGGCGCTTAAGCTCGATGCTGCTTTGGGGGCCGCCGGGGGTGGGTAAGACCACCATTGCGCGCCTGCTGGCCGAGGCGTCCGGGCTTGAGTTCCAGCAGATTAGCGCGGTGTTTTCCGGCGTTGCCGAACTGAAGAAAGTCTTCGAGACCGCCCGTGCACGGCGCGCCAGCGGCAAAGGCACGCTGCTCTTCGTTGACGAAATTCATCGCTTTAACCGCGCCCAGCAGGACGGCTTTTTGCCCTATGTGGAACGGGGCGTTGTCACCTTGATCGGCGCCACTACCGAAAATCCGAGCTTCGAGATCAATGCGGCGTTGCTTTCACGCGCCCAAGTCTTTGTGCTGAAGCGCTTGGATGAGGCAGCGCTTGAACTGCTGCTGCAACGCGCCGAGGCGCTGCTTGCCAAAAAGCTGCCGCTGACCGGGGAGGCGCGCATTGCGCTATGCAATCTCGCCGATGGCGATGGGCGCTATTTGCTCTCCCTCGCAGAAGAACTCTTGGCTCTCAACATCGCGCGCCCGGTTGACGCAAAAGCGCTTGGCGAGATGCTGCAGAAGCGGGCGCCGGTCTACGACAAGGATCGCGAAGAGCATTACAACTTGATCTCAGCGCTGCACAAAAGCATCCGCGGCTCTGATCCCGATGCGGCGCTCTATTGGCTGGCCCGCATGCTGGCCGGCGGCGAGCAGCCGCTCTATCTGGCGCGCCGGCTGGTGCGAGCAGCCTCAGAAGACATAGGCCTTGCCGATCCCACCGCCTTGATGGTCTGCCTTGCCGCTAAGGAGGCGGTGGATTTTTTGGGGCTGCCGGAATGCGAGGTGCACCTGGCCCATGCAGTGATCCATTTGGCCACCGCCGCCAAATCCAACGCCGCTTACCGCGCTTGGGGCGCGGCCAAGCGCCTTGCCCAAGAAACCGGCGCATTAGCGCCGCCCATGCACATCCGCAACGCCCCGACCAAGCTTATGAAAGATCTGGGCTATGGGACGGGCTATGCCTACGACCACGACGCCGAAGACGGTTTCTCGGGGCAGAACTATTTTCCTGATGGCATAGCGCGGCAAACTTTCTACGCCCCGCTTGGCCACGGGCGCGAAGCGCAAATCAAAGAGCGGCTGGAATATTGGGCCAAGCTGCGCCTTGAGCGCGAGGCGTGAGCGGCGCTCGTGCGCTCGCGGCCTATCTGGGGGCCAGCCGGCGCGGCGTTGTCTTTACCGGCGCCGGCATTTCCACCGAAAGCGGCATACCCGATTTTCGCAGCCCCGGCGGGGTGTGGAGCCGGATGCAGCCGATCCTGTTTCGCGATTTCGTGGCTGACCCTGTTATGCGCAAAGAAGCATGGAGCAGAGTTTTCAACCGCACCGCCGGTTGGACTGGCGCTGCCCCCAACGCTGGCCACTACGCTGTCACCGCGCTGCTTGAAGAGGGCAAGGCAAGCCTCGTCATCACCCAGAATGTCGACAATCTCCACCAAGCATCGGGCGCGCCTGCCGAAAAGGTTATCGAACTCCACGGCAACGCCTCATACGCCAAGTGTCTGGATTGCGGCGAACGCTACGAACTCGCAGCGCTTGAGGCGCTGTGGCGCGGCGGTCGGGAAATCGTCTGCTCAAGCTGCGCAGGCTTGGTGAAAACCGCGACCATTTCGTTTGGACAGCCCATGCCCGAGCCCGAGATGTTGGCCGCCACCGAGGCGGCGCGAGGTTGTGATCTCTTTTTGGTGCTGGGCTCATCGCTGGTGGTCTATCCGGCGGCGAGTTTGCCAATCGAGGCCAAGCGCCACGGCGCTAAGCTGATTATCGTCAATCGCGAGCCAACGCCGCTCGATGCTCATGCCGATCTGGTCTTGAACGCCGAGATCGGTCCGCTGATGAGCCAAACCCGGGCGTTGCTGACCAACGGTTCACTATGAGCGACCGGTGGTTCGCCAAAGCGGCGAGTTGACCTTTCGGCGCGCGGCGCGGAGCGCTAGTTTCGCGCGGTCGTTTCCAAGGGGTTGTTCTATGCTTACTCGCATCGCAGCGGCGCTCGCTGTGGTTTGTGTCGCTGCTGTCGCAGCCGCTGAACCCCAGCGCGCGCCCGCTACGCACTTCGTCGCCGCCGACGTGTTCAAACTCGAATACGCAGATCACCCCCAGATCTCGCCGAACGGGCAGTGGGTGGCTTATGTGCGGGTGTCGGCCGATATCATGAGCGATCGCTTCCGGCGTTCGATTTGGCTGGTCGACGCCCAAGGCCGCAGCAATCGCCCGCTGGTGCAGGGCGCAGGCAATTATAGCTCGCCCGTCTGGTCTCCCAACGGCCAGGCCGTGGCCTATGTGGCAACCGAGGCTAGCGGCGAGGAATTGCGCGTCTTCTATCTCGACACGCAACGTTCGGCCACCATCGCCCACCTGGCGGGCGGCGCCGACAATCTCACCTGGTCGCCCGATGGCAAGAGCTTGGCGTTTGAGGGCTTCGTGGAAGAGGAAAATCCTCAGCCTGCCGGCATGCCGCCCAAACCGGAGGGCGCGCAATGGGCCGATCCTGCGCGCGTTATTGAGGGCGTCGTCTACCGCATCGACGGGGCGGGCTATGTGCATTCCGGCTATCAGCAAATCTTCGTGACGCCCGCCGACGGCGGCGCGCCTCGCCAACTCACTTTCCAAGACCGCAATCACGACGGACGCTTGTCGTGGTCAGCTGACGCCCATCGCCTGGTGTTCTCCGGCAACGACGAAGACGGATGGGAATATAACGCTGTTGCGAGCGATATTTACGCGCTCGACGTCAGCAATGGGCAGGTGACGCGGCTTACCAATCGCCGCGGACCGGAGGATTCTCCGGTGCTCTCGCCCGACGGGCGACATCTGGCCTATGTCGGCTTCGAGGATCATCAGCAATTCTATCAAGTCAGCGACCTCTACGTTGCCGACGCCAATGGCGCTAACCCGCGCAACATCACAGCCCATTTCGATCGCGACGTGCAGGACCCGCAATGGGCGGGCAACGGCGAGATATTCTTCTTGTTCGCCGACCATGGCGTCACCAAGCTTGGCCGCATCGGCGCCCAAGGCGGCGCTGTCGCCACGGTGCTCAGCAATATCGGGGGCACCGACGTGGGCCGTCCGTATACCAGCGGCGCCTTCTCGGTGAACGCCAGCGGCGCCTATGCGGCGACCACGACAAATCCGACCCAGCCCAGCGACGTCAGCGTCTCAGGCGGTCGACGCATCACCCATCTCAATGACAACCTGTTCGCCGGCAAAACCATTCCAACCGCAACCCACATAGTGGCGGCTTCGAGCGTCGACGGGCGCCCGATTGACGCCTGGATTGTGCGTCCGCCGGATTTTGACCCGAGCAAAAAATATCCTCTGCTCTTGGAGATCCATGGCGGCCCAGTCGACGCCTATGGACCATCCTTCGCAGCCGAAATTCAGCTCTATGCGTCGGCTGGCTACATCGTCGTTTACGCCAACCCGCGGGGCTCGAATTCCTATGGCGGCGAGTTCGGCAACCTCATCAATCGTGATTATCCCGACAAGGATTACGACGATCTGATGAGCGTTGTGGACGCCGCCATCGCCCACGAGCCGGTTGATTCCCATCGCTTGTTCGTCACTGGCGGCTCTGGCGGGGGCGTGCTCACCGCCTGGATCGTCGGCACCACCAATCGCTTTGCCGCCGCTGTGGTGCAAAAGCCGGTTATCAACTGGACAAGCTTTGTGCTGACCTCCGACTTTACCCCGCTCTACGCCCAATATTGGCTCGGCGAATTTCCCTGGGCGCCGGGCGCAATCGACCGCTATTGGGCGCGTTCGCCGCTGTCGCGGGTCGGCAATGTGCAAACGCCCACCGCGCTGATTACCGGTGAGGCCGACATGCGCACGCCTTCCGGCGAAGCCGAGCAATTCTATGAAGCGCTGCGCCTTCGCCACATCCCCACGCGGCTCATTCGCGTGCCGGGCGCAAGCCACGACCTCGCCGCGCGTCCCTCGGGCATGATCATCAAAGTGGTCAACACACTGCAATGGTTCTCCGAGCATGGCGGCGAGCCGGTGCCTGACGGCGCCACCGGATTAGCCACACCCGCGCACCCCGAGGCGCAACACTAGTCGCCACACCCCTGGGGGAAGCGGGCTCGATCGGCGGCGAAGGCGCGCCTAGGCTGACCCCGCGCTTCCTTGCCCGCGTCCGGGCGTCACAGTCCTCACCATGAACCCTTTGCTGACCCCAGAGCTCCAGACCTTCGCCCGTTCGCTTTGCATTTACGAGGATGCCTATCTCATCGCCTTCGATAAGCCCGCAGGCTTGCCGGTGCAGGGCGGCAGCGGCGTTAGCCGCAGTCTCGAAGATCTGCTTGGCGCCTTTGCCAAGTCCAACGGCAAACAGCCGCGTTTGGTGCATCGGCTCGACCGCGAAACCTCTGGCGTCATCGTCGCGGCGCGCAATAAGCCCGCCGCGGCATTTTTTTCTAAGGCTTTTGCGAACCGTGAGGCGGAGAAAACCTATCTTGCCATCGCCTGCGCGGCCCCCAGCCCGCGCGAGGGCCTCATCGAGGCCCCGCTTGCCAAGACCTCGCGCCGGGGGCTCGACATTATGGAGATCGCCCAGCGCGGGCAGCCCGCCCGCACGCGCTACCGCACGCTGGCCGCTACGAACGCGGCCGCCCTTGTCGAACTCCATCCTGAGACCGGGCGCATGCACCAGCTCAGGGCCCATCTTGCGCATATCGGCGCGCCCATCGCCGGCGACGGCAAATATGGCGGACTTTTCCGGCTTGGCGCGGTGGAGACGCCGCACCTGCTGTTGCACGCGCTCCGGCTCGATCTTCCTCACCCAGAGAGCGGCCGAATTAGGCTCGAGGCGCCGCCGCCGGAGGGGTTTTTGGCCGCGGCCCGATCACTCGGGCTTGAAACCCCGTCTGCGCCATAAACCTGTTAGAATGGCTTGCGAGGAAAACCCAGGAAGAAGCCCATGATCCGAACTTTGATCTTTGTCGCCGCAATGGCGCTCGTCGGCTGCGCTACCGCGCCGCCGCCCTATGCCGCCGCGCCCAACGCCGCAGGCGCGGGCTATTCCGAGCAGCAGATCGAAACCAACCGCTTCACCGTCACTTATCGCGCGCCGGGCGGGGCGGATGCCGGCTTGCTGCAGGATTACGCATTGTTGCGCGCTGCAGACCTCACCCTTGAGCACAATCATGATTGGTTCTGGGTCGACCATCGCGGACTCGACCAAGCGACCAGCGCCTATTCTGGACCGAGTATTGGGATTGGGGTCGGCGGGGCGAGTATTGGCAATCATGTCGGCTTCGGCACGGGGCTTGGCATGAGCTTTCCTCTTGGCGGCCACACCGCCCAATCGGCTCGCGCCGCCAGCCTCGAGATCCGCTTCGGCGAGGGCGCCAAACCCGACCAACCCAACGCCTATGATGCGCGCAGCGTCGAGACCAACATCCGTGCGCGCCTCAATACCCAATAGAACAAAGGACTGGGGCGGGCATGATATCGGTAGCGACCGTGGAAGTGGAGGATAATGACGGCGTGACCCGCATTGATCGCTGGTTTCGCCGACGCTTTCCCCAGCTTAGCCAGGGCCAGATCGAAAAACTGATCCGCACTGGGCAGGTGCGCGTCGACGGCGCGCGCGTCAAAGCTTCCGATCGGGTCTCGCCGGGTCAGAAAATTCGCATTCCCCCGCTGCCAGCGCCGGCGCCGCCGCGCGCGCCTGGATCGTTGTCGCCAAAAGATCAAGCCTTTGTGCGTGGGTTAGTGCTGCATCGCGACAACGACGTCATCGTGCTCAACAAACCGGCCGGGCTGGCGGTGCAGGGCGGCGCCAAGACCAGCCGCCATCTCGACGGCTTGCTCGAGGGGCTAAAGTTCGAGGCTGAAGCTAAACCCAAGCTCATCCATCGCCTGGACCGCGACACTTCTGGCTGTCTGGTGCTCGCCCGCCACCCGCGCGCTGCCGCATTCTTGGGCGAAGCCTTCCGCGATCGCGACACCGACAAGATTTATTGGGCGGTGGTGATTGGCTCGCCAAAGCCGCGGATCGGTGAAATCCGAGGCTGGATGCGTAAGGCGCCGGGGGCGCACGACGCCGACCGCGAAATGATGCAGAAATGCTTGCAGAGCGACGAAGACGCGGTGCACGCGATCACCCAATACGTAGTTGTTTCCAACGCCGCTGATCAGGCGGCCTGGATGGCCCTGCGCCCGGTCACCGGGCGCACCCACCAATTGCGGTTTCATATGGCTGAGATCGGCCACCCCATCATCGGCGACCAGAAGTATAAAACCGACGCGCCCACCCCGGGGGGCCTGCCCAACGCCTTAGAGCTGCATGCGCGCGCCATCCGCTTGCCCCACCCCTCAGGAGGCCAACTCAAGGTCATCGCCCCGACCCCGCCCCATATGCGGGCCGCCTTCGAAGCTTTGGGCTTCGAGGAAGGCGACGCCAAGAACCCCTTCGAAGCCTTCGAAGAAGCCGCCAAAAGATGAGGCAGCCGGACGTTTCCGCGCTCGCCAATGCGAGTCGCGAATTGTTGAGCCAGGGCGACCCCGTGGGCGCTGAACGAGTGCTCTCGCCGGTATTCAATCAGCTCAAGCTCGACCCCTCGGTGCTGCATCTGATGGGTCTTATCAAGCAAGCGCAGAACCAGTTGGAAGCCGCCGAGCGCCACTTTCGCGCCGCCATCGCGTATTCGTTTAGCCAAGGCGAGTACTACAACGATCTTGGGGTCGTCCTGCAGGCGCGCGGCGCCTACGATGAGGCGGCCAAAGTGTTTCGCGCGGCGCTCGCGCTCATGCCCGGCGCGCCGATTGTGCGCGTCAATCTTGTGCAATGCCTGATTGCGCGGGGCGACTACGCCGAGGCCGAAGCTGAGGCGCGGGGGTTTATCGCCAGCCGTCCAGGTCCTGATGGCTGGTCGCTGCTCGCCCAGGTCCAACGCAGCATGGAGCGCCACGAAGACGCGCTCGCTTCTGCTGCGACTGCCCTGAACCTTGCCCCACAGGAGCGCAATCTGCGTTTCAATCACGCCGTAGCGCTTGAGCGGGTTGGTCGCGTCAAGGAAGCGCTGGAGCAATATCAGCGTCTGGCGTTGAAGCAGATCGACACCCCGGATCTGGCGCTCGCTTATGCGCGCGCTCTTTATGCCGACAATCAAAAACAAGAGGCCGAGAACGTTCTGCAGCAGAGCGTTTTACAATTTGCGACCGTAACGGCCCTCCACAACCACCTGGCGCGCATGCGCGCGCTGAGGGGCGAAGGCCCCAACGCTGCAGCCTCCATGGAAGCGGAAATTTTGCGTCGACCAGGCGATATCGGCTTGCGCATGGCCTGCGCCGACGCGCTCCACCGCGCCGAGCAGCCCAACAAGGCGCTGCGCGTTCTGGAGGAAGCGTTGGCCGTCGCACCCGATACGCCGGCGCTGCTCACTGCTTACGGCGTCGTACTGGAAGAGCTGAACCGCCCCAAGGAGGGTTTGGCGGCCTTGAGGCGCGCGCTGGCGCTGACGCGCGAGAAGCGGCTGGGTCAACGCAATCTGTTGTCGACGCTTCTGCGCGCCGGTGAGCCGGAGGAGGCGCTGCGTCTGGCGCAAGGGCTTCGCAAAGACGATCCCCACGAGCAGTATCTGATCGCCTGCGAGGCCACTGCGCTTCGCCTCCTCAACGATCCGGGCTATCGCGCACTCTACGATTATGAGCGGCTGGTGCGCAGTTACGAAATTCCAGCCCCGCGCGGCTTCTTCACCGCCGAGAACTTCAACGCCTCGCTCGCCGATACGCTTCGCCTGCAGCACCGCGCCGCCCACCCGCTTGATCAGGCATTGCATAACGGCACCCAAACACCACGCAATCTGCTGGCGTTCGAGGAGCCGAACTTGCGGGCCTATATTGGTGCGGTCGACATCGCCATTCGCGACTATATCGGCCGTCTAAGCAGCGACGACCCGATGGGGGCTCGCCGCAGCGATCGGTATCGCTTCAATGCGCTCTGGTCGGTGCGGCTTAGCGACGGGGGCTTCCAGCACAATCATGTCCACGACCGTGGCTGGATCAGTTCCGCCTATTACGTTGCGCTCACGCCGGCGGCGCAGACGCGCGACAACCGCGCCGGCTGGCTAAAGCTCGGCGAACCCAATCGAGCGCCGGCAAATTGCGGCCCGGAGGCGTTGGTCGAGCCGAAGGTCGGAACGCTAATCTTGTTTCCCTCCTATATGTGGCACGGGGTCGTCGCGTTTGCGGGCGCTGAGCGCTTGTCGCTCTCCTTCGACGTTACGCCGGCATGAACGAGGGCGCAGAACCTGCCCGTCGCTTCTACAAATCCGCGACCGCTGAAGAAGCGGCTGGCGGTTTCACCATAGCGCTCGACGAGCGCACCTTGAAAACCCCGGGCGGGACGACGTTCCGCGTCCCCACCCGGGCGCTCGCGGAAGCCTGCGCCGGGGAGTGGCGCGAGCAAACCACCCATATCATTCCTGCGCGCATGCCGATTACCCAGCTCGCCTTCGCCGCCATCGACTGGACGGCCAAGGATCGGGGCGCGCGCATTGCCTATGTTGCAGGCTTTGGGGAGACCGATCTCTGCTGTCACCGCGCAGAGAGCCCCGCACCTTTAGTCGCCCGCCAAGCCGCGCGCTGGGACCGGTTGGTGGAATGGGGTGCACTTAAGCTGGGCGCTAAGCTATCGGTGGTGACCGGCATCATCGCTGCGCCAGTTTCGCCGGGGGCGCTCGCGGCGTTACGCAGCCAAGCTGCAGCCCTCGACGATTACGCGCTGACCGCGCTCTCCCAAGCGGCGGGGCTTTCGGGTTCAGCGCTCATAGCCTTTGCGCTTTTATTGGGCGAGCTCGACGCCCAAGGCGGCTTCGAAGCAGCCGCGCTCGACGAGCTGTGGAGCCTCGAATGCTGGGGCGAAGACGCCGAAGCCCGCGCCCGCTTGAGGCGCATCCGCGCCGAATTCGACGCGCTCGCCGGGTTTATCGCGCGCTTGGCGGCTTGATCGTCCGCGCAGAGCGCTTTAGCCCGGACCGGCACGCCCCTCCCGCCGGAGCCGACATGAAAGACATCATCGCCAAGCTGGAAGAAAAGCGGGCCGCCGCACGCGCAGGCGGGGGCGACAAACGCCATGCCGCCCAACACGCCAAGGGCAAGCTTACCGCGCGCGAGCGCATTGATCTTTTATTAGACGAAGGCAGTTTCGAAGAGTTCGACATGTTCGTCGAACATCGCAGCCATGAATTCGGCATGGAAAAGCAGAAGATCCCGGGCGACGGCGTGGTGACTGGCTGGGGCGCTGTCAATGGCCGGCTGGTTTATGTGTTCTCCAAGGACTTCACCGTGTTCGGCGGTTCGCTCTCGGGCGCGCACGCAGCCAAGATTGTCAAAGTGCAGAACATGGCAATGAAGAACGGCGCGCCGATCGTCGGCATTTTCGACGCCGGCGGCGCGCGCATTCAGGAAGGCGTAGAAAGCCTCGCCGGCTACGCCGATATCTTCCAAAACAATATCATGGCCTCAGGGGTCATCCCCCAGATCAGCGTCATTATGGGCCCGTGCGCGGGCGGCGATGTCTATAGCCCGGCGATGACCGACTTCATCTTCATGGTGAAGGATACCTCCTATATGTACGTCACCGGCCCTGAAGTGGTGAAGACCGTCACCAACGAAGTGGTCACCCATGAGGAATTGGGCGGCGCCAAAGTGCACGCCTCCAAGTCTGGGGTGGCCGATGGCGCCTTTGAGAACGATTTCGAGACGCTCACCCAAATGCGTCGCCTGATTGATTTCTTGCCGCTATCCAATCGCGAGAAACCCCCAACGCGCCCTCAATATGATGATCCCGGTCGCGAGGAGACCGCGCTCGACCGCCTCATTCCAGACAATCCCAACAAGCCCTACGACATGAAAGAGCTGATCGAAAAAGTCGCCGATGAGGGCGATTATTTCGAAATCGGCGCCGAGTTCGGCAAGAATATCATCACCGCTTTTGGCCGCCTCGATGGCTCGACAATCGGCTTTGTGGCCAATCAGCCGATGACGCTGGCGGGGGTTTTGGACATCGACGCTAGCCGCAAAGCCGCGCGCTTCGTACGGTTTTGCGACGCCTTCAACATTCCCATTGTCACTTTCGTGGATGTACCGGGCTTTCTGCCCGGCACCCGCCAGGAGCTCGGCGGCCTCATCAAGCACGGCGCCAAACTTTTGTTCGCCTACGGCGAAGCCACGGTGGCGAAAGTGACGGTGATCACCCGCAAAGCTTATGGCGGCGCCTACGACGTGATGAGTTCAAAGCACCTGCGGGGCGACGTGAATTATGCCTGGCCGTCAGCCGAAATCGCGGTGATGGGCGCAAAGGGCGCAGTTGAGATCATCTTCCGCGCCGACATTGGCGATGCTGGCAAGATCGCCGCCCGCACCAAGGAATATTCCGATCGTTTCGCCAATCCGTTCGTCGCAGCATCTTTAGGCTATATTGATGACGTCATCATGCCCCGCGAGACGCGGCGGCGCATCATCCGCGCGCTCGCAACGCTGAAGAACAAGAAGCTCGAAAACCCCTGGAAGAAACACGACAACATTCCGTTGTGAAGCCCGCGCGGGGGGGTCTTGGCAAGACGCCGCGCGCGCGCCCCCCGCGACCCTCGGCATCGGCGGGCGGCGCCAAGCTTCTGGTTGGCGGCGTCGAGGGCTTGATCACGCCCCAGCCGCTCATGTTGGGGGGCAGTAGCTGGGCGGGGCTAGAGGCCGGCGCTGGCTACACGCCTGATGCGCCAGCTGACAACGACGACAATTGCACAATCCGGCGCGGCGGATGGCCTCGCACCCGCCGCGCCTTTGCATTAGCCTGAGCGGCCATGACGGAAATGATCCTCATCGCTGTGGGCTGTTTTGCCATTGTCGCCATGCTCTACGGCCTCTACGGCAGCCTCACCGCCGGCGCCCATTGGAAGAGCTGGTTTCTGGAGCAGGCGCTGCCGCTCTATGGCGTCATGGCGGTGGCGCTTCTGGGGCTCATCTTGATCGTCGCAACCGCTACCGGGGGCCGCATTTTCTAGGCGAACGCCGCTTGTCGCGCTTATGATTTGCACATTCGCGACCATTCGCGAGGGCCCCGCGACTAGGCGTGTGGCTAGCGCGCACACGCAGCGATAGAATGCAAGCAATGGGACGAGCGATTTTGCTTCTCGGGGCGCTGTTGCTCGTCGCCTGCGGCGAGGCATGGAGCCCGCGCGCCGAGCCTGGCGTCGCCCAACCAAGTCCGGACGCGCAGACCTTCAAAGCAGCCTCAGAAAGTGCGCGCGATTTCACTGGCGATCTGACCATTGCCCCAGACAGGCTTGCTTTCGCGAAGGGGGCCAGATTGATGACCCGCACGCTTGCGCCGCGCAGCGCCGATGAACTGGCGGCCCGCGGCGGCGACAGTTTCGCCGCCATCGCGCTCAGTAGCGGCGATTTAAGGGTTGAGGTCCGCGCGGTGGCTGCGATGGGTTTGCAGCAAGGCGCGCCGAGCCTGTGTCCCGGCGATCTGGCCCCGAGCTATGCAGCACTCGTCTATGGCCGACGCGACATGCGGGTCACCATCATCTTCTTCACCGGACCAGACGCGCCAAGCCAAGAGGCCCAAAAGAGCCGCGTCTGCGGCGTCTATGCATTTGCGGCCCCCGCTGGCGCCCGCACGCGTCAGGGCGTCGTGCTCTAGTCAGGCTTGCCGATCGGCTTGGTTGGCGCGCCGAGTTCGTAAAATTCCGAACCGTGCTCGGTTTGCATGATCAGGAAGCGTTTGCTGTCGTGGGGATATTCAACGACGTCGATCGGCCGATCTTCGCCGCCCATCAGGTAGACGCACTCTTCTTCAAAGCAATTGTGCAATAGGTGGGCGGCCGACGGCGTTGCAAAACCCATGAAGTCGCCGGGGCCAACTTCGCTTGTCTTGCCGTCGATCTCAGCCAAGGCGCGCCCTGAGATGATGTAGATCCACTCCTCTTCGAGCATGTGAGCATGATAGGCGAAACTGTCTTTGCCCGGGGGCAGGCGCACCAAGCTCACATGCGCGCGCGACATGCCGGCCAGCCGTGAGAGCGCGGCGGCGCGAAACAGCGAGTTGGGGTTGAGCTTCTGGGTGAACGGGCGCGCCGTAGGCGCAATTTCGGCTGCGCGCCACAGCGGCTTTTTCGAGTCAGGCATAAGCTTACCCTACACCGCCGGTAGCGCTGCGATATGCACCGGTTTGGCGATGGCTTAGAAGCGCACCGGCTCGTAAGGACGCCATTCCCCGCCCAGCAACAATTCGAGCGGTCGGAACGAAGCTTTGTAATCCATCTTCTCCGAGCCTGGGATCCAATAGCCCAGATAGAGGTAGGCAAAGCCGGCCGCGCGGGCCTGTTGGATGTGATCGAGGATGGTATAGATGCCAAGGCTGCGTTTGGCCGCGTCCGGGTCGAAGCAGGAATAAACCAGGCTCAAACCGTCGCCCAGCACGTCAACCAGGGCCGCCGCCGCTAGCTCTCCGCGCCGCTCGCCGCCGCTGTGGCGATACTCCACGATATGCGTGCGCACCGATGTTTCTTCGACCATCGCCACATAATCGCCCATGGTCATGTCGGCCATGCCGCCTTCGGCGTGGCGGGAATTGAGATAGCGGCGCAGCAGGCGAAATTGCTCGTCGGTGGCCTCGGCGGGAACGAGCGCGCGGGACAGATCCGCGTTTCGGGCCATGATTTTGCGCCAGCGCCGCAGAAACGAGAATTTTTCGACCGGTACGCGCGCCGAGACGCAGCTTTCGCAGCCGTCGCAGGACGGTCTGTAAGCAATATTTTGCGAACGCCGAAAACCGGCATTGGTCAGGAGGTCGTGGAGCTCCTCGGCGTCAAGACCGTCAAGGCCGGTGAACACTTTGCGTTCGCGGCGGCCCGGCAAATACGGGCATGGCGACGCTGCAGTGAGGAAGAACCGAAGGTTCTTGGTTGGAAACGGCTTAGTCACTGAGCCGCCATGGTGGC
>Ga0075030_100000613_pt1 | contig 31254 bp, 30 predicted proteins | sample LitLauG_LLR_2012_FD_71393 | JGI IMG/M metagenome (GOLD analysis project Ga0075030, IMG submission 71393) | Freshwater sediment microbial communities from Pennsylvania, USA - Little Laurel Run_MetaG_LLR_2012 | ecosystem: Environmental > Aquatic > Freshwater > Creek > Sediment | place: USA...
ATCGTGCGCGACGCCGAGGGCCAGAAGATGAGCAAGTCCGAAGGCAACACCATCGATCCGGTGGATCTGCTCGACGGAATCGGCGTTGAAGCCCTGGTGATAAAGAACACCACCGGCCTGCGCCGGCCCGAGGATGCGCCCAAGGTGGAGCAGCGCGTCCGCCGCGAGTTCCCCAACGGCATGCCGGCCTATGGCGCCGACGCACTGCGCTTCACCATGGCGGCGTACGCAACGCTGGGTCGCAACGTCAATTTCGATTTCAAGCGCTGCGAGGGCTACCGCAACTTCTGCAACAAGCTGTGGAACGCCACGCGCTTCGTGCAGATGAACACCGAGGGCCACGATTGCGGCATCGGCAGCGCGCCCTGCCATTACTCCTTCGTCGACCGCTGGATCATCGGCGAACTGCAGCGCACGGCTGCCGAGGTGGCCCGGGGCTATGCCGATTACCGCCTCGACAACGTGGCGCAGGCCATCTATCGCTTCGCCTGGGACGAATACTGCGACTGGTACCTGGAACTGGCCAAGGTGCAACTGGCCCGCGGCGATCCCGAGCAGCAGCGCGGCACGCGCCAGACGCTGGTGCGCGTTCTCGAAACGCTGTTGCGCCTCTCCCACCCGCTCATTCCGTTCATCACCGAGGAACTCTGGCAGCGCGTTTCCCTGTTGGCCGGCGCCCGCGCCGAAGATTCGGAAACCTCGGTGATGATCCAGGACTACCCGCTGGCCGATCCGGGGCGCATCGACGCGCAGGCCGACGCGCAAGTGCAGGCACTGCGGCGGCTGATCGATGCGGCGCGCAACATGCGGTCCGAACGCAATCTGCCGCCCTCGGCCCGCGTTCCCATGGTGATATCTCCGCCCAGCGCGCAGGTGGCGCTGTTCGCGCCGTACCTGATGGGCGTCGCGCGGATCGAGTCGGTGCAGGCCATGGCGGATCTGGCCGCGCACGCGCAGGCGGGCTCGGCGCCGGTCGCCGTGGTGGACGACTATCGCTTCCTGCTGGCCATCGAAGTGGATGCGGCCGCCGAACGCGGCAAGCTCGCCAAGGAGGCGGCTCGGCTGGAGGCGGAAATTGCCCAGACGCGCGCCAGCCTGGAAAAGCCCGGCTTCGTGGAAAATGCGCCACCGAAAGTCGTTGCCCAGTTTCGCGAGCGCCTGGCGCAGCGCACCGCCACGCTGACCAAGATCCAGGAAGAAGTCGCGCGCCTTGCCGGGCACTAGGCCGCCGCAATATCATCACCTCAACCCCCTCCCCCGCAAAGGACCATCTTGAAACAGGCAGGCAGCAAGGCAGAACCGCAGGGTAACGTCGTTGGCCTCGCCGAGGGGTTCCGTTACGACAAACGCACCATCGGCCTGCACTGGGCGAGCGCCACGCTGGTGGTGCTGCTCTGGTGCGTCGGCCAGAGCATCGACTGGTTCCCCAAGGGCACCCCGCGCATCAGCGTGCGCAGCGGCCATATCCTTTTCGGTGTCGTGCTGGGGCTGCTGCTGCTCTTTCGCATCTGGTGGCGCAGCACCGGCGGCCGCAAGCTGCCGCCGGCCGCGATGACCGGGCAGCAGCGGCTCGCGTCCCTGCTGCATATCGGGCTTTACCTGCTGCTGCTCACCACCGTTTCGCTGGGCATCGCCAATGTGTGGGTGCGTGGCGACACGATATTCCGGCTCTTCACGGTGCCGGAGTTCGCGCCGGGAAACCGCGAGCTGCGCGAGCAGGTTGAAGACGCCCACGCCCTGGTCGCCAATACGGTGGCGGCTGCGGCGGCGCTGCACGCCGCGATCGCGTTGTATCACCATTACGTCCGCCGCGACGGGGTCTTGCGGCGCATGCTGCGGGGCGCCGCCGGCGCCTGACGCTGGAGCGCCCGGCCGCCGGCAGCGCGGCGGCGCTACTGTCTGCCCGAGCGGTGCTCGACCATGGCAATGGCGACATAGACGCAGGCGTATACCAGCAGGGCCATCCAGGTTTGATGGTTCTTGTCGAGTACGACCAGGCTCACGATGATGGCAGTGCACAGCGCGACTACGACCGCGACCGAAACCCCCTCCTTCATGGGCGGACGCTTCATGTGGGGATGGGGTCCTTGCGTCGCGATCTGAACGGCATGCGGAATCGACTCCCTGCAAATGGCTGCTGCGCTGGTGGGCGCGGAATACGCCGACGACGCGCACACTACTACCCGATCCGGCTGCCGGCAATCCCGCACGGCCTCATCCGTCCACCGCAACCGGGGGCGGCGCCAGCGGCTTGCGGCGAGAAAGCAGGCCTATTCCCAGCAGCACCAGCACGGTGCCCACGAGGAGCGGCAGCGTGAACGGTTCCTGCAGCAGCCAGATGGCCAGGAGCACGGTGGAAATCGGTCCGACCATGCCGACCTGGGCGGCGAGCGGAGCGCCGATCAGTTCCATGGCCCGCATCACCATCCACATCGGCGCCACCGTGCAAAACGTGGCGTTGATCAGCGACAATTGCCACACGGCGGGACTGAATTCGGCCCACGCATGCCAGGGGCGCAACAGGCAGAACTGGCCCACGCAAAGCGCGCAGGCCACGCCCGACGCCAGGCCGGTGAGGCGAACGGCGCCGAACCGCCCCACGGTCTCGGCGCTCAGAACGAGGTAGACGGCGTAGGAGACGGCGCTGCCCAGCACCAGCACGCTGCCCCAGACGATATGGCCCGATCCCTGGCGCACCGACGCGGCAGCCTCATCGCCAAAGGCAAACAGCACGCCGGCGTAGCTCACGGCCAGGGCAAGCGCCTGCCGGCGCGACACGGGCTGCCGGGCACGCAGCGCCACGATCAGCAGGACGATGGTCGGGTACACGAACAGAATCAGCCGCTCCAGCGAAGCGCTGATGTACTGGAGGCCGGAGAAATCCAGGACACTGGCCAGGTAGTAGCCGCTGATGCCCAGCACCAGGACGCGGCCGTGTTCCCCGCGCGTCAGCGAAGGCTTGCCGCGCCCGCCCCACCACGCCATGGCGATGAAAAACGGCCAGGCCAGGAGCATGCGAAGGGCGACGGCGGCCGTGGCATCGATGCCGTGCCGGTAAAGCAGCTTGGCTACGATGGCCTTGCCGGAAAAACCGACGGCACCTGCAAGCGCCAGGGCAAAACCCTGCAAGGCCCGCGGAGCGGCAGGCATGCGACCGTCAGGCGCTAGCGCGCGCTTCCGGCCGGCGCAGCCGGAACGGGTGACGGCGGCGCCGGAACGACCGGCTGATCCGCCGGCGTCGGCACGCCAGCAGCGGGCGGAGCCGACTGCGGCTGGGCGCCCATCGGCTGCCAGGGTATGACCGTTACCGAATCGACCCAATATTCCGTATCACCAAAGCACGATCCGGGCAGTCCGCGGTGCTGCTCGTAATGCAGCGTGACGCGCTGGCCCACGCTCTTGGTGATCTGGGCGGCGACGCCTTCATCGCGCACCGTGAATGGAAAGATGTCGGGCACCGCGCCCGGCAGGCTCACCATGGCGATTTCCCCCTCCCAGGTCTTGCACACCCAGCCCTTGCGGCTGAACTTCTGCACCCAGCCGGCGCGCTCGCCGCTCGAATAGGACCATCGGAAAACGACGGCAAGGTAGATGGCGGCGAGGATGAGCACGCCGAGCACGAAGGAGAAGCCGATGCGTTTGAACATGCGTGGTTGCCTTTGATGATCGTGCAATCGCCGGCGCCTTCACGGTGCCCCCGCTCTTGCGAGCAGGGGAACCGCGGACCCGGAACCTAACGGCGGCGAAGATAGTGCAGGAATTCCTTGCCGACCGTGGTCTGGCCCAGCAGGTCGTTGCCGGTCTGGCGCGCAAAGGCCTGGAAATCACGCACGGATCCGGGATCCGTGGCAACGATCTTGAGGACCTCGCCGCTTTGCATGTCGGCAAGCGCCTTCTTCGCACGCAGGATGGGCAGCGGGCAACTCAGGCCGCGCGTGTCGATCTCGCGGTCCACCGGGCCTTCGTCGGCCGGGACGGCCACGCCGGGCGCCGTATCGTTCATGGCATTTTCTCCACCGGGCCCGAGCGGGCAATTCGACCGTTCACAGGCGCTCGCGCGCCCAGGATTCCACCGCCGCCAGGGCCTTGGGCAGGGCCGCCGCATCGGTGCCGCCGGCCATGGCCAGGTCCGGGCGGCCGCCGCCCTTGCCCCCAACCTGGCGGGCGACGAAGTTGACGAGGTCTCCGGCCTTGATTCGGGCAATGGCGTTGGCCGTCACGCCGGCAACCAGCTGGACCTTGCCTTCGGTGACGGCACCCAGAACGATGGCAGCCGTGTCCATCCGGCCTTTGAGCTGGTCGACGGTATCGCGCAACTGGCGCGCATCCACGCCTTCGAGCACGGCGGCAATGACCCGCACGCCGGCGATTTCGACCGCGCGGTTCACCAGGTCCTCGCCCTGTCCGGCGGCGAGCTTCTGCTGCAGCCGCTGGATCTCCTTTTCGTATGCCTTGACCTGCTCGATGACCTGGCCGATGCGCTGCGCCGCGTCGGCAACCGGGCTGCGGATGGCTGCCGCGATGTCGCCCAGGCGCGTGTCGATCTGCTGGACATACTCAAGGGCGCCGGCGCCGGTGACGGCTTCCACGCGGCGCACGCCCGCGGCGACACCGCCCTCGGCGATGATCTTGAAGAAGCCGATGTCGCCGGTGCGCGCCACGTGGGTGCCGCCGCACAGCTCGGTGGAATAGCCCTCGGGACCCTCACCCATTGCTACCACCCGCACTTCGTCGCCATACTTGTCGCCGAAGAATGCCAGCGCACCGGCGCGTATGGCGTCGTCATAGGCCATCTGGCGCACCGACACCGGGACATTGGCGCGGATCGCTGCGTTCACCTGTACTTCGACGCGGCGGATTTCGTCGGCCGTCATGGCCTTGTCGTGCGAGAAGTCAAAACGGGTGCGCGTCGCATCCACCAGGGAGCCCTTTTGCTGGACGTGGGTCCCCAGGACCGAGCGCAATGCCGCGTGCAACAGGTGCGTTGCCGAATGGTTGTGCCGGGTGCGCGAGCGCGGGCCCGGTTCAACCTGTGCCTCGACGCGGTCACCGGCGCGCAACACACCCTCACGCAACTGTCCGTGGTGCGCGAACACACCGGGCTGGAGCTTCTGGGTGTCGCCTACCTCGAACAGCGCCGTCGCCCTGCGCAGCACGCCGCGATCGCCGACCTGGCCGCCGGACTCGGCATAGAAGGGCGTGTTGTCCAGCACGACGAGGCCGCTCTGGCCAGGGCCCAGCTCATCGACGGGCGCGTCGCCGCGGTACAGGGCAAGCACAGAAGCCGCCGACTGCAGCGTGTCGTAGCCGACGAAGCGGGTCACCGGACCATCGAAATGGACGCTGACACCGGCCTTGAACTTGCCCGCAGCGCGGGCCTGTTCGCGCTGGCGATCCATGGCTGCCTCGAAGCCGGCCAGGTCGACCCCGATGCCGCGCTCGCGGGCAATGTCGGCTGTCAGGTCGACGGGGAAGCCGTAGGTGTCGTAGAGCACGAAGGCGGTCTCGCCGTCGATGCGCGGCTCCGGCCGGCCGGCCAGCAGGGCAAAGGCCTCGGTGAGTATCTTCATGCCGTGCTCCAGCGTCTCGCCGAAGCGTTCCTCTTCCAGCAGCAGCACGGACTCGATGCGCGCGCGCGCGTCGGCGAGTTCCGGATAAGCGGCACCCATCTCCTTTTGCAGGTCGACCACCAGGCGGTGGAAAAACGGCGTGCGGCAGCCCAGCTGGTAACCATGGCGCAGGGCACGGCGGATGATCCGGCGCAGCACGTAGCCGCGCCCCTCGTTACCGGGGATCACGCCGTCGGCGATCAGGAAGGCGCAAGCGCGGATGTGGTCGGCTATGACCTTGAGGGAATTGTCCTGCAGGTCGCCCGCACCGGTGACGCGCGCGGCGGCCCGGATGAGGTTCTGGAACAGATCGATCTCGTAGTTGCTGTGCACGTGCTGGAGCACGGCGGCCAGCCGTTCGAGCCCCATGCCGGTATCCACGCAGGGCCGTGGCAGGGGCGTAAGCGTGCCGGACGCGTCCCGGTCGAACTGCATGAAGACCAGGTTCCAGATTTCGATATAGCGGTCGCCGTCGGCCTCCGGCGAACCGGGCAGCCCGCCCGGAACGGCGGGCCCGTGGTCGTAGAAGATTTCCGAGCATGGACCGCAGGGGCCGGTATCGGCCATCTGCCAGAAATTGTCCGACGTGTAACGGGCCGCTCCGGGCTTGTCGCCGATGCGGATGCAGCGCTCGGGAGCAACGCCGATGCCGCGCGTCCAGATGTCGAAGGCTTCGTCGTCATCGATGTAGACCGTCACCCAGAGGCGGTCAACCGGCAGGCGGTACACCGCCGTGAGGAGCTCCCAGGCGTAGCCGATGGCCTCGCGTTTGAAATAGTCGCCGAAGCTGAAGTTGCCCAGCATCTCGAAGAACGTGTGATGCCGCGCCGTGTAGCCGACATTCTCCAGGTCATTGTGCTTGCCGCCGGCCCGCAGCGATTTCTGCGCCGAGGTGGCGCGGGTGTAGGGGCGCGTCTCGCGGCCGGTGAATACGTCCTTGAACTGGACCATGCCGGAATTCGTGAACAGCAGGGTCGGGTCGTTCGCCGGCACCAGCGAGGCCGCGCGCACGCGCGCGTGCCCCCGGTCGGCAAAGAACTGGAGAAATCGCTCGCGAATTTCGGAACTGTTCATGGGCTGGGGGGCGCATCCGCGCCAACGGACACGGCCGCCGGAATGCGGACGTCAACGGCGCATGATACTGGCACTGCCGCCGACCCGCTGCGGTGCGGATCCGGCGCGGGGCACCGCGCCGGCCAGGGGGCTAGACAATCTTGGAGTAAGGGCGGCGGGCGCGATCTTCACGCAGGTAGCGGTCGAAGACCATCGCCATGGCCCGCACCAGCAGCTTGCCCTTTGGCGTGACGCTGATCCAGTCCTTGTTGCACTCGATGAGGCCCGCCTCCTGGAAGTGGACCAGTTCGGCCAGCTCGCGGGCGAAATAGTCATCGAAATCGATGAGGTGGGCAGTGGCGATGGATTCCTTCGCGACCTCGAAATGGCACATCAGCGCCATGATCACCGCGCGCCGCACCAGGTCATCGGCATTGAGCTGTATGCCCCGCTGCGTGGGCAGCCCACCCCCGCGCAGGCATTCGTAATACTCGTCCAGGGTGCGCACGTTCTGCGCATAGGTGGGGCCCACCTTGCTGATGGCGGAAACGCCCAGTCCGATGAGGTCGTAGTCGGGACGGGTGCTGTAGCCCTGGAAATTGCGGTGCAGGCGGCCCTGGCGTTGGGCGCGGGCCAGGTCGTCGTTGGTCTTGGCGAAATGGTCCATGCCGATGTACTCGTAACCGGCAGCACAAAGGCGGCGGATCGCCTCCATCATGATCGTGAGCTTTTCCTGCGGCGAGGGCAGCGCGGCGGCATCGATGCGCCGCTGCGGCTTGAAGCGCTCGGGCAGGTGGGCATAGTGGTACAGCGCAATGCGATCCGGGTTGAGTTCCAGCACCCGGTCGAGGGTGGCGGCAAAGCGGGCCGGCGTCTGCAGCGGCAGGCCGTAGATCAGGTCGAGATTGACCGAGGTAAAGCCCGAAGCCCTGGCCGCTTCGATCGAGGCCTGGGTCACTTCAAAGCTCTGGATGCGATTGACCGCCTCCTGCACCTCGGCGTCGAAGTCCTGCACACCGATGGAAAGGCGGTTAAAGCCCAATGCCGCGAGGGCGCGGATCTTCTCGGGCGGCGCGGTGCGCGGATCGATCTCGATGCTCATCTCGGCCCGCGGCTCAATGGCAAAACGGGCGCGCAGCAGGACCATGACGCGCTGCAGCTCCTCGCTGGACAGGTAGGTTGGGGTTCCGCCGCCCAGATGCAACTGCTCGACCCGCCGGCCCCCCGTCAGGCGCGCCGCGACGAGGTCGATCTCCTTTTCCAGGTAGCCCAGGTACTCCGTCGCCTTGGCGTGGTCGCGCGTGACGATCTTGTTGCAACCGCAGTAGTAACAGATGGTGTTGCAAAATGGCACGTGGACATACAGCGACAGGGGTCGAACTCCGCCGGCGCCCGGTTCCGCGAGCCAGCGCCCGTAGGCCGCGGCGTCAAAGGCCTCGAAGAAGCGGTCGGCAGTGGGGTAGGACGTGTATCGCGGTCCCGGCTGGTCGTAGCGGCGCAGCGTGGCGCGGTCCGGCAGTTCCACCTCGCTGTCCCGATGGCGGGATTTGTCGTGCGTCGCAACCCCCACGATCGAATCCTCCAGTCCCGCGCTTCCCACATCTTCCACAGTACTGCCCCCCTGCCTGTTTATTCCATGCGGCTTCGCATTCCAGCGCGTGCGCCGTCTGGCGAGTAATATGGCACCTTGTAGGTGCCGGGGCTTGATGAAAATCAATCCCGATGCCGCAGCGGCCCTACCGGCAAAATGCCTATTTCCGGCCGCAACCTTACCGAAAAACGCTCTGGGACGCATTGGCATTCGGATCTGTCATGGACCGCCCTCTCCCCGTGAACCTGGCCCACCTGCGGGTTGCCTGCTCAAACTGCAACCTGCGCGAGTTGTGCCTGCCCATCGGGCTTTCCTCGGAGGAACTCGACCGCGTCGACCAGATCGTCGCCACCCGCCGCAAGATCCGCCGCGGCGAGGTGCTGTTCCGCGCCGGCGACCGGTTCGACTCCCTTTATGCGGTTCGCCTCGGATTCCTCAAAAGCACGCTGGTGTCGGCTGACGGCCATGAGCAGGTCACCGGCTTTCACATGGCAGGAGAAATCGTCGGCCTCGATGGCATTTCGGCCGACAGCCATACCTGCGACACCACGGCTCTGGAGGATACGGAAGTCTGCGTCATCCCCTATGAGCGGCTCGAAGAGTTCTCGTCCACCCTGCCGGCGCTGCAAAACCACCTGCGCAAGGTCATGAGCCGGGAGATCGTGCGCGAGCACGGCGTGATGCTGCTGCTGGGCAGCATGCGGGCGGAAGAACGGCTGGCGGCATTCCTGCTGAACCTGTCGCAGCGCTTCGAGGCTCGCGGCTACTCGCGCACGGAATTCGTGCTGCGGATGACGCGGGCGGAAATCGGCAGCTACCTCGGGCTCAAGCTCGAGACGGTGAGTCGGGCACTGTCGCATTTTGCGCAGGAATCGCTCATTGCCGTCGACCAGAAGCACGTGCGCATCATCGATTCCGAGGGGCTGCGCGCGCTGCTGGGCGCCAGCGTCCCCAAGTCATAACCGGCTTGCCGCCAGGCGCTCGGTGCCGGCCGCAGCGTCAGCGCATGGGCTGCGCCGGCCCGGCGGGGCCCGGCGCGATGAGATCGATGCGGTCCGTGCAAATGGCATCGACGCCCCAATCGAGCAGTTGCTGGGCGCGTGCCGCGTCATTCACGGTGTAGCACAGCAGGCCAAAGCCGGCGTCGCCGATGGCGCGCGCCAGGCTCGCATCCAGGCGGCGGTGGTCGCAATGCAGGGAAAAGGCGCCCATCCGGTGCAGGATTTCCTGCCAATTGGCCGGCACACGCGTGAAAAGCACGCCCTGGCGCAGGCCCGGCGCCGCCCGACGCGCGGCAGCCAGTGCTGCCGTTGAAAAGGAGGAAAGCACCGGCAAGGGCGTGGACTGCACTCCGTGGCGGGCGGGCTTGGGCGCCGGTGGCCAAAATTGGGCGACGGCGCGGGCCACGAGTTCGCCCGTGCGTTCCTCGTGACCCGGCACCGGCTTGATCTCCACATTCAGCCATATGCCCTGCCTGCTGCAGTGCTGCAGAGCGTCGGCAAGGGTGGGCACCCGCGCTGCGGCGAACCCGGGGTCGAGCCAGCTGCCCGCGTCCAGGCCGGCAACGTAGCTGGCGCCAGCCTGGTCAAGCCGACCGCTGCCATTCGTGGTGCGGTCCAGCGTGGCGTCGTGCAGCAGAACGGGAACCTCATCGCGGGTCAGCGCCGCATCGACCTCAGCCGCCCGATAGCCGTGCTGCCATCCGGTATCGATCGCCATCAGGGTGTTCTCCGGCGCCAGGCTGCCACCGCCTCGATGCGCCACATAGCGCGGATAGGGCCAGTTCATTGTTGCGCTGAACGCCGGCTATGGCTGCCGTTGCGGGAGTCTTACGCCGGCATGCGCGATGCGATCAGCACCGCGTTGCTGCCGCCAAAGGCGAACGAATTGGACATCACGTGGTTCAGGCGCACCCCGCGGCGCGCCTGGTTGGGCACATAGTCAAGATCACAGGACGGATCCGGCTGGTGCAGGTTGATGGTGGGCGGCAGGAAACCGTGTTCCATGGCCAGCAGGGCGACGATGAATTCGACGGCGCCCGTGGCGCCCATCAGGTGGCCGTGCATCGATTTGGTGGACGACACGGGGACGTTCGCGGCGTGCTCCGCGAAAACGCGCTTGATCGCCTCGGTCTCGGTGATATCGCCGGCCAGGGTTGCGGTGCCATGCGCATTGATGTAGCCGATGTCGGACGGGGCCAGGCCGGCGTCGGCCAGCGCGGCACGCATGGCCGCCGACTGCCCGGCCGGATCCGGCTTGGTGAGGTGGACGGCATCGGTGCGCGCGCCGTAACCGCTCAGGCAGGCGTATACGCGGGCGCCGCGCGCCCGCGCGTGCTCCTCCTCCTCGAGGATGACAAAGCCGGCTCCTTCGGCCAGCACCAGGCCGGTCCGGTCCTTCGAAAAGGGCCGGCAGGCGGTTTCCGGATGCTGGGGGTCGGGAATGGCCAGCGTCCGCATGGCCTGCCAGGCCGCAATGGTGCCCAGGGTCAGCAGTGCCTCCGTGCCGCCGGCGATGGCCACGTCCGCCTGTCCGCCGCGGATCGCACGCGCGGCTTCGCCGATGGCGATGGCGGAGGACGAACACGCCGTCGAATAGGTGAGACTCTGGCCATGACAGCCAAAGTCGATGGCGATGTGCGCCGCAGCGGCGTTGTTCATGCCCTTGACCACGATGAGCGGATTGATCCGCGCGCCATTGCGCAACAGCAGTTCTTCGTAGCCCTGCTGCACCGATTCTGCGCCGCCCATGCCCGTGCCGACTGCGATGATGGCGGCGTCGAGGCACGCGTGCCCATCGAGGCCGGCACTGGTGACAGCCTCGTGGGCGGCGATCAGGCCCAGGATGCTGTAGCGATCGATGCCGGCCATGCGGCTGCGCGGCACCACGCTGTCGGTTGGCATATCGACGATGCCAAACGCGTTATAGGCCAGTCGGCTGGAGAACTCGCTGCTCATGGCGCGGATCCCGGAGCGGCCAGCCTGCAGACCGGCAACGAAGGCCGGAACGCCGTTGCCTACCGGCGTGACAACGCCGAGGCCCGTTACGCAGACTCTGCGGTTGGTGCTCATTGCAGTATGCAGGGCGGCGTGAATTGCTGCATGGGTTGCTGCATGGCTCCACAAGGCAGCCAGCGCGAAAGGTGCATCTGCTGGTTCGGAATCCGGAAAGCCCGCAGCTTAGCGCACGGGGTTGCCGCCATGCCGCGGCCAGGACACCGGCACGCGGAAACTAGGCCGCCTGGGTGGGCTGCTGATCCCGGACAGCGCGTTCGATTTCCGCAACAACGTCGGCAACCGTGGCCAAGGGCGCGCGCGAGTCGGCCATGCGGATGTTGAACTTCTCTTCCATCTGAAACATGAATTCGATCATGGCCAGGGAATCTATCCCGAAACTGGATATTTCCGTCTCGGGTGTGAGCTTGTCCGGTTCAATACCGAAGTGTTCCGCGATAAGCGACTTGATCTTATCGGCGAGATCATCGTTCATGAAATTTTTGCTACCGATAAGAGCTCGGGCACGGTGCCTCTGCCAGATTCGTCGGAACGTCCCGTTCGCGACCGGACGGCGCCCAGTAGCGGCCCCGCATGGTTCCTGCGACAACGGACGGCATGTTTTTCTCTACCGCCCGCATATGCTAACGGCTGCGGTGCCCATTGTACGCACCACGCCCGGGAGCCCGTACCGGTGCAGCCAACAGGGCCTGCGCCGCTTTGCCGCAAAATCCTTGCGGCTGCGGCAAGTCGGCCGGGATCCGTGGAAATCAGCGCCATCGCGATTACAGGTCGATAGAAAAAAGGTGCCTGTCAGGCACCTACCACACCGATTTTACATGGTATTGGGTCGCGATAGGCCACGGCGTTATGGGGGACCGGCCCACGGTCCGGCCAGAGCCCGGGGGCCCGCCGGGAGGTGCGCCAGCGGTTAAGATGGAATGCATGCCCCGGATGCGGTCGCGCGGGGCCCATTGGAACCGCCGATGAAACCCATTGCGCCCTTTAATTGGGAAAACCCATATCCCAGCGTGCGAGCGCCCGTGTTTGCCCGCAACGTGGTCGCCACGTCTAACCCGCTGGCGGCCAGCGCTGGAATGCTCGTCATGGCCCGTGGCGGCAATGCCATTGACGCGGCGATTGCCGCAGCGGCCACCATCGCCCTGGTCGAACCCTGTTCCAATGGCCTCGGTTCCGATCTTTTCGCGCAGGTCTGGGATGGCGAAAAGCTGCAGGGACTCAATGCGAGCGGCACCGCACCGGCCGCGTGGACCCTGGACTACTTCACCGCCCGCTATGGCAGCGACCCGGCACGGCGCCCGGTTCGCGGCTGGGACACGGTCACAGTGCCGGGGGTGGTCGCCGGCTGGAACGCGCTGCACGGCCGCTACGGCCAATTGCCGTTCGCCGCTGTGCTGGCGCCAGCCATCGACATTGCCGAGCGCGGCTTTGCGGTAAGCCCGATCACGCAGCATAAGTGGCAGCGCGGCGCGGCGCTGCTGTCGGATCAGCCCGGATTTGCCGAGCATTTCCTGCCGCAGGGACGCGCGCCGGCGGTCGGCGAACACGTCACCATACCCGGCACGGCCCGCGCGCTGCGGCGCATTGCCGCGTCCGGCGGCAAGGACTTCTACCACGGGGAAATCGCGGCAGCGATAGACGCCTTTTCCCGCGCCACCGGCGGATCGCTGCGGGCGTCCGACCTGGCTGCTTACCAGCCCGTTTGGGTCACGCCCATCAGCGTGCGCTTTCACGGCCACGAGCTGCATGAGATTCCACCCAATGGACAGGGATTAGCCGCACTCATCTGCCTGGGGCTGCTGCGCCATACGGGAATGGCGGGCTTTGCCGTGGATTCGGCGGACTGGCACCACGTCGGCATCGAGGCGATGAAACTGGCCTTTGCCGACGTCTACGCCCACGTTGCCGATCCGGCTGCCATGCGCGTGAGCGTGGAGCAACTGCTCGATGACGACTACCTTCGGCGGCGCGCCGCAGCCATCGACATGGGGCAGGCGCGCCGCCCGGCCACCGGGATTGCGCCGGCGGGCGGAACCATCTATCTCACAGCGGCCGACCAGGATGGCCGGATGGTAAGCCTCATCCAGTCCAACTATATGGGTTTTGGTTCCGGCCTGGTGGTGCCGGGGTGGGGTATCGCCCTGCAAAACCGCGGCCACGGTTTCGCGTTGGATCCGGCGCATCCCAATGTGGTGGCACCGGGAAAACGCCCCTTCCACACGATCATTCCGGGGTTCCTCACGCGGGATGGATTGCCGCAGATGAGCTTTGGCGTGATGGGCGGCAATATGCAGCCGCAGGGGCATGTGCAAACCCTGTGCCGGATGCTGCTGGCGCGTCAGCAGCCCCAGGCCGCCTGCGATGCCCCGCGCTGGAAATGGAACCAGGGGCTGGAAATCGAAGTGGAACCGGGGATGGGAATGGCGGTGCGCGACGAACTGGCGCGGCGCGGCCACCAAATCGTCGCCGGCGATGATTCCTACATGGATTTTGGTTCCGGCCAGTTCATCTGGCGGCTGGGCGACCCGGGGCGCGAAGGCTACGTGGCGGCGAGCGACGGTCGCCGCGATGGCCAGGCCTGCGGTTTCTGAGTAGCGTCGGGTGGATTGTGAAACAACCAAGGACTGTAAGGAATTGCCGGTGACATCGACCAATGGTGGCGTCATGCTCTACCGCGCGCACGGGCGTCTGCGCCAGTGCGTGGCGGTCCGCCGGTTTGCCGGAGCAGGCCCAGACAACCTATGGCTAGCATCTTCATCAATTGCCGCGAAGCGCATGGCCTGCTGTCCCGTCGCTGCGACCGCGCCCTCGACTGGCGCCAGAAGGCGCGGCTGCGCCTGCACCTGCTGGGGTGCGATGCATGCAATGTCGTCCAGCGCAATTTCACATTTCTGTCGCGGGCGGCGCGCCGCCTCGACCGGCGCGCGGACCGCTGGCGCGGATAGGCCATGCGCCTTGCGGTGATCATGCCGCTCGGAGAACAGCCGCGCAGCGGCGCCGAGAGCCTGCGCGCCCTTGGGGAATTGCGCCGCCACGGACACTGCGTCATTGCTGTCAACGGTGCCACGGCGTCCATGGACGGCGCGGTGGCAGCCCTCGCCGACCGCGTGGTAAACGCGCCGGCGGGATGGTCGCGCCAGGCCAATGCCGGCAGCCGGGCGCCGGAGGTGGAACTGGCCGACGCACTGCTGTTCCTTCCCGCAGGCGTTCGCCTGCCCCCGCGGGCCGACCGCAGCATCGCCCGGGCCCTGGCCAATTCGAGCAGCCCCTGGGGCCGATTCGACATCCGCTACCCCATGGCACCGGGTCCACTGCGCTGGCCCCTCGCCGTTGCGGCCTTCGTGGCCAACGTCGTTTCGCGGCTTACCGGCATCTGCACACGCGAGCAGGCCATCTTCGTATCGCGGGGTGCCTTTCTGGCTCTCGACGGATTCACGCCCGTCAATCCGCGCACCGATCCCGCCGCGGATATGGCCGCCGACACGGATTTTTCGCGGCGCGCGCGGCAGCTTGGTCGGCCCATCGTGCTGCACGACCGTGCCCTGGTTCCGGCTCCCGCGCAGGCGGCCGGAGCCCTTTTGACGGCGGTAGGGCGGCGCGAGCTGGCGCGCCTGCGCGTTGCACTGGGGATGGCACCACTGAACTAGCCAGGGGGTGCGGCATCCGGAAACGGCAGCCCATGACGCGGCCATTACAATGGACGGCAATCATGGCCACACCTGCAAAACCCTCCGCGCCTGCCGCGACCAACTTCATCCGCAATATCGTCGCGGCCGACCTCGCCGCCGGCCGGTTTTCCCGGCGCCACTGGAACGGCCGGCCCGGCGACGGCTCGTTCCAGGCCGCCGGCGCGCTCGACGCGGCCCGCATTCGCACACGCTTCCCCCCGGAGCCCAACGGCTACCTGCATCTGGGGCACGCCAAATCGATCTTCCTCAATTTCGGGCTGGCGCGCGATTTTCACGGGCGCTGCCACATGCGCTTCGACGACACCAATCCGGCGCGCGAGGAGCAGGAATATGTCGATTCCATCGTCGATGCCGTTCGCTGGCTGGGTTTTGACTGGCAGGGCGGCCGCGAAGACAACCTCTATTTTGCTTCCGACTATTTCGAATCCCTGTACGAGTGCGCCTGCTTCCTGATCACCAACGGCCACGCCTACGTCGACCAGCTCAGCGCCGATGAAATGCGCCAGGCGCGCGGCACGCTCACCGAGCCCGGACGCGATTCGCCCTACCGCAACCGCCCGGCGGCCGAGAGCCTGGCGCTGTTCCGGGAAATGCGTGCCGGCAGGCACACGGAAGGCAGCATGGTGCTGCGGGCCCGCATCGACATGGGTTCGCCCAACATCAACCTGCGCGACCCGGCCCTCTACCGCATCCGTTTCGCCCACCACCACCGCACCGGCGACGAATGGTGCATCTATCCCATGTACGACTACGCGCATTCGCTGTCGGACGCACTCGAGTGCATCACCCATAGCATCTGCACCCTGGAGTTCGAGGACCACCGGCCGCTGTACGACTGGTGCGTGGAGCGCTGCGTGCCCGTACTGCGCGCGCCGCAGTGGCAGGCGGCGCTCGCAGCCGTGGCCCAGCGGCGAAGCCAGGGCGTCGAAGTGGCGCGGCAGTTCGCGCTGCACTGCCATAACCAGGCTCACAAGCTCTTTGGGAGCGAAGCCGAGGGGCGCATGCGCCTGCTCTTCGCGCAATGGGACCACGATCGCGGCGCCGTGCTGCGCGATCTCGACGCCTTTTATGGACTGCTTGCTGCCGAGGCCGTGCAGTTCGCCCCCCTGCTCACACACGCCCTCGAAGAACAGCACCCCGATCTTTTCGCATTGCCGCGCCAGTACGAGTTTTCGCGCCTGAACCTGGACCACGTGGTGCTGAGCAAGCGCAAGCTGATCGGGCTGGTCGAGGAAGGGCTGGTCGACGGTTGGGACGATCCCCGCCTGCCCACCCTGGCAGGAATGCGCCGGCGGGGCTACACGCCGCATAGCCTGGGCGTTTTTGCCGAGCGGATCGGGGTCAGCAAGTCCGATTCGCGCATCGAGTACAGCGTGCTCGAGCAGGCCGTGCGCGAAGACCTGGACGCGAAGGCGGGGCGCGCCATGGCGGTCCTCGAACCCCTGCGCCTGGTGCTCACGAACATTGCCGACGACGCGGCAGAACCGTGTACCGCCGGCGTCAATCCCCATGACCCATCGCGTGGCACTCGCACCATCCTGCTGCGACGCGAGCTCTGGATCGACCGCGACGATTTCCGGGAAACACCGCCGGCCGGTTTCTTCCGGCTGTCCCCGGGTGCCTTGGTGCGGCTGCGCTACGCCTACGTGATCCGCTGCACAGGCGTGGAGAAGGATGCGGATGGCATCGTGAACCTGGTCTACGCCGAAGTGCTGCCCCAGACCCGCAGCGGTACGCCGGGAGCCGACAGCGTCAAGGTCAAGGGTGCCATCCATTGGCTGCCGGTAGTCGGCTCGCCGGCCGCCGAAGTGCGGCTGTTCGAACGCCTGTTCCGCGTGGCCGATCCGGATGCCAGCGAGGAGGACTACCGCAGCCTGCTTGATCCGGACAGCCGGCGCGTCGTGCGCGCCTACCTCGAGCCCTCGCTTGCCGCGGCGCAGGCGGACGATCGTTACCAGTTCGAGCGTCATGGATATTTTGTTGCCGACCGCAAGGATCACCGGCCGGACCGCCCGGTGTTCAACCGCATCACCACGCTCAAGGAGGCGCGCGGGCGCTGAAGCCGCAGCTGCGGCATCGCCGGCAATGGCGTTATCCTGATGGCTTGGCAATCCCCTCGGGCAGGCACACGGCATGGACACCCTCGTCGATTCGATAGGCCAGATACGGGCGCGCATCGAAGCGTTGCGCGCCCAAATGCGTGCCCACGGCCTTTCCACGTGGATAGCGCTGAGCGCGGATCCACACCTGTCCGAATATCTGCCCGAACGCTGGCAGTCGCGGCGTTGGCTGAGCGGCTTTGCGGGCTCCGCGGGTACGCTGGTCGTCACGCTCGACTTTGCCGGGCTCTGGGTGGACAGCCGCTACTGGGTTGAGGCCGAGGCACGGCTGGCCGGCACCGGCATCGCCGCGGTCAAGTCCAGCAGTGCCGCAGGGATTGCGCTGTTCGACTGGCTGGCGCAGAACGTCGAGCCGGGTTCCGACGTCGGCGTCGATGGGACCAGCCTGGGGTTGTCGCTGGGCCGTTCGATCGAATCGGCCCTGCAGCAGCGCGGCGCGCGGCTGCGTTCCGATCGCGACCTGATCGAGGAGATCTGGCCGGAGCGTCCGTCACTGCCGTCCGCCACGGTGATCGCGCGCGACGGCGCACTCGAGAGCCTGCAGCGGCTTGACAAGCTGGCGCGCGTGCGCGAGCAGATGAACGCTGCCGGAACCCAATGGCACTGGATATCCAGCCTGGACGACGTGGCGTGGCTGCTCAATCTGCGCGGCTCCGACGTGCCTTACAACCCCGTATTCCTCGCCCACATGCTGATCAGCCCGCGCGACGTCCGGCTATACGTGGCGCCCGGCAAGCTCAGCGCCGGATTGGAGCAGGCGCTTGCTGCCGATGGCGTGATCACGGTCGACTACGCGCTGGCGCCCCGGGCGCTGCAGGCGCTGGCCCCGGGGGAAGGCCTGCTCATCGACCCGCGCCGCGTCACCCATGCCATGGTGCATTCGGTGCCCGCGGGCGTGCGCGTCGTCGAGCAGATCAACCCCAGCACGCTCATGAAGAGCCGCAAGACCGAATCCGAGCTGGCCCACGTGCGCGCGGTAATGGAACAGGACGGGGCCGCCCTGTGCGAATTCTTCGCCTGGCTGGAGCAGGCGCTGGCGCGGCGGGAGACGGTAACCGAACTCACCATAGACGAGAAGATTACGGCACAGCGCGCCCGCCGGCCCGGTTTCGTGAGCCCCAGCTTCGGCACCATCGCGGCGTTCAACGCCAACGGCGCGGCGCCGCATTACAGCGCGTCAGAAGCGTCGCACGCCATCATCTGCGATGGCTCGGGCTGTGGCAACGGCCTGCTGCTCATCGACTCGGGCGGACAGTACCAAGGTGGCACCACCGACATCACGCGCGTCGTGGCCATCGGCGCCACATCGCCCGCGCAGCGACGCGACTTCACGCTGGTGCTCAAGGGGATGATCGCGCTTTCACAGGCGCAGTTTCCCCGCGGCACGCGCTCGCCGATGCTCGATGCGCTGGCGCGCGCGCCCATCTGGGCGGCCGGCATAGACTATGGCCATGGCACCGGCCATGGCGTGGGCTACTTCCTCAACGTCCACGAAGGGCCGCACGCCATCTCGCCGCACCTGGCGCCGGAGCCGCAGACTGCCATGGAGCCGGGCATGATCACATCCAACGAGCCCGGCATCTACCGGCCGGGCCTGTGGGGCGTGCGCATCGAGAATCTGCTCGCCACCGTGGCCGCGCCGCCCGGCGAATTCGGCGAATTCCTGCGCTTCGAAACCCTGACCCTGTGCCCCATCGACCGGCGCTGCATCGACATGGGGCTGTTGCGGCAGGATGAACGCTCCTGGTTGGACACCTACCATCGCATGGTGCGGGAACGGCTGGCGCCGCTGCTGACGGGGCCGGCGCTGGATTGGCTGTACCGGAACACGGAAGCCATCTAGCTGCCCACCTCGATCACCCGCACCCGCACCTTGCGCTCCTTGTCGCCACGCACGACGGCAAGTTCGGCCACGGCATCGACTCCCACGCGACCGAGCTCGGCAACGAAGCTCGACAGTCCGTCGATGCGCTTGCCGTTGATGCCGACGATCACATCGCCGAGGTCACCGGTCTTGGGGTTCATCGGCTTGAGCCCGACCTCGGCCGCTGGCGTGCCACGGCGCACTTCGGCGATCACCACGCCGGCAATGCCCGCCCGCTCCACCAGGTCGGGCCGCACCGGGGTGATGCCGATGCCGGGCAGAGGAGCGCGGCCGCGGGCGATCAGGGAAGGAACCACCCGGTTGACCAGATCCACCGGAATGGCAAAGCCGATACCGGCCGAACTGCCCGATTCCGAACGTATTGCCGTATTCACCCCGACAAGCCGGCCGGCGCTGTCGAGCAGCGGTCCGCCCGAATTGCCCGGGTTGATGGCGGCATCGGTCTGGATGACGCCCGCTATCTCGCGCTCGTAGCTGGTGGGTAGTTGGCGGTCGAGCGCGCTGACGATGCCGTGCGTGAGCGTGCGCTGCAGCCCGAACGGGTTGCCGATGGCATAGACGAGCTGGCCGATCTTCAGGTCACCGGAGGTGCCCAGGTCGATCGGCCGCAGGTCGCGAGGCTTGTGCAGCAGGCGCACGACGGCAAGATCATATTCGGCCGAGGCGCCCACCACCTTGGCCTCGATGGCGTCGCCCGCATCGAGCTGCACGTAGACGCGGGCGGCGCCTTCAACCACGTGGTTGTTGGTGACTATGTGGCCAGCCGAATCCCAGACAAAACCGCTGCCCGCGCCGCGAGCGACTTCCGCGCCGAAGAAGCCGGCCCTGCTGACCACCTCGGTGGTGATGTAGGCCACCGATGGCGCGGCGTTCTCGAAAAGGGCCACCATGGCCTGCTCGGGCGCCAGCAGCGGTCCGCGCGGCGCAATGCTGCGCGGTTCGGGACGCTCGCGCGCCTGCAAGGGCGGCTGCATGACCGCCGCCAGCCCAAGGACGGCGGCGCCCGCCCGCAGCAGGACACGTCGGCGCCGCGCGGCGGCGGCGAAGGCCGGCGCCGGCTGGCGCCAGGGCAGGAATGCGATACGCATGCTTCTGGCCGGCCCGCTGGCGAGCCGTGGCGTTGGAAGGGTGAGGGCGCAATTATGGCCCGGGCCCGGACCGGCCACCGGGTTCATAATCACGCCGGATTCCCCGTATTCGAACCTCAGGGGCCGGTGCAGCCGCGCCGGTCAGAACCATCCCCCAAGATGCAGGACGACGCGAGCGCCACTGAAGATCCCGTATCGGCCAGCACCCCCAAACCGGCGCCAGCCCCGGGCATGAATGCGGCCGACAGCAGCTTCGATCTGTCTCTGCGCCTGCTCACGGCACTGGTCATGTTTGCGCTCGTGGGCAGCGTGAGCCTGCTTGCCTACCGGTGGATAGAACAGAACCGTCACGACAGCGAGGCCGTGCGCGTGCCGGCCAGCAGCAGCGCCCCGGCACCGGTAGCCAGGTCGCCCGACCAGGGGCCGCTGCACCGCGACGAGGTACTGATGGATCCGGGCCGGGTGTTCAAGTGCGAGGAACAAGGCCGGGTGACGTTTTCCGATCAGGCCTGCACCGGTACAGCACCCGCGGTGCGGCCGGGGGCGCCCGCGACAACGCCCGCGGCAGCGCCCTAAGCAGCAATCCTCAGGCCTCGGCGGTTTCCGGCTCCGCTGCGCGGCCGTGGCTGATGCCGCGCTCCGCAAGGTCGCGCAGGTGCACCGCCAATGCGGCGTCCATGGTGTTGGCGTGCTGCTCGAACCACCGCGGCAGTTCCTCGGCCAGACTCGTCACAATTTCGGAGTCGCCGGCGTCGAAACGCCGCCGCACCTCGGAAATGACTTCGAGCAGAGTCTCGTGCTCTCGGGCATGGCAGGCGCAAGCAGCAAATCCGGAGTCGATCATCCAGCGCTCTTCCTGCGAGCAATGCCGCAGCAAATGCTCATGCAGCGCCAGCAGCTTCTCTCCCTGGTCACCGGGTTCCCCAAGTGCGCCCAGCAACTCATGGAACTCGCGGTGGATGGCATCCATGGGCGCGAAGCCCACGGCGAAATAGCCGAGCTCGGCGACGGTCAGCGGATCGGACGAACCGACCGCCGGCGTGGAGACCAGATTGCCGATCACACTGTTGAAGACCCTGGCATTGACGGCGCTGTTTTCCATGATGCAACTCCCGATGACGAAATCCTGCCGCTGGCAGCGGGCGCGTGAATTGCAGCGTGCGCGTGGACTGCCGCTGCGCCAATCGCGCATTCATGCCGGGTTCGGGCCGCACGTCCGGAACCGCATGCGACGTTGCCCATGAACCATCTTGCGGCACCGCACCATGCCGGCGGGTCCCGCCCCTCCCCCGTTCCAATCGGCCAAGGTGCCGGCCACTCTCGCGCCAGGCGCCGCAGGCGGGTCCGGGCAGCGCGGATCCAGCGCAACGGTGCCCTGCCCAGCGCGTGTCTAGCGGTAAACCATGACCGGCAAATGACTGTGCGTCAGCACCTTCTGGGTTTCACTGCCCAGCAGGACAGCACTCAGCCCACGGCGCCCATGCGAGGCCATGAAGATGGCGTCGCATTGCGTCCGCGTGGCGGCTTCGATGATCGATTCATACGGCGAGAAGGACCGGGATACGACGCATTCAAACGGCACGCCGGCCGCGCTGGCTTGCGCCTCCAGCACACCCAGGCGCTCGTGCGCCAGCTGATCGGCGCGCTGCTCGTACTCGGCGATAGTCTCCGGCCGGTATTCGGACAGACTGGCGTAGGCATAGGGTTCGACCACCGTGACGCCGACGATTTTCGAACCCAGGCGGCTGGCCAGTTCGATCGCCCCCGTCATGGCCTGCAGCGACAACGCCGAGCCATCGGTTGGTACCAGGATCTTCCGCAGCATCTTTCGCTCCCCCGTTCCGCAGCGCCCGTCGATCCGGAGCGGCGGCCAGGATGCGCTTGCGACGCACCCCCGGAAACCATGCTAGGACTGAAAGGAATGCACCGGCTTGATAGCAGTCAAGCGATGCTCAACCATCGCCCTGCAACAGCTCCAGCGCACAGGCCGCGGCCGCAAAGCCCATGGTGGCCGTGACGGTAACGGCCGAGCCATAGCCGCCGCAGGCGAGCGGGCTTCCCGGCACCGCGGCATCGGCTTGCGGGGATGGCACCGCAAGGTGCGGCCACTGCAACTGCTCGTCGGAAAAGATGGCGGCCACTCCGAATAGCGGCGCCACCTTGCCGCGTGCGGGGCTGAAGCCGTATTCCTGGCGCAGGCGCTGGCGCAGTGCCGCCAGCAGCGGGTCACCGTGGGTGCGGGCCAGGTCCGCCCGACGGATTCGCAGCGGATCCTTGCGGCCGCCAGCGCCACCGCAGGTGACCACCGGCAAGCCGGTAATCCGCGCGCGGGCAACCAGGGCGGCCTTGGCAGGCACCTGGTCGATGCAGTCGATCACGATATCGAGGCCGTCGAGCAGGTGCGGGACATTGCCGGCGGTGACGAATTCCTCGATGGCCTCGATCTGCGCCTGCGGATTGATGAGGGCGATGCGCTCGGCCATGGCAACCACCTTGGCCTTGCCGAATTCGGTCTCAAGTGCGTGGATCTGGCGGTTGGTGTTGCTCTCCGAGACGTGGTCCAGGTCGATGAGCCGCAGGCGACCCACGCCCGAGCGAGCGAGTGCCTCGGCGGCCCAGGTGCCGACCCCTCCCAGGCCGATCACGCCCACCCGCGCCCGGGCAAAGCGCGCGAGACCCGCTTCACCATACAGGCGCGCGACGCCGCCAAAGCGGCGCTCCGGCGGCGGCGCGGGGCAGGCCGCGCTGGAAGCATCGCCCGCATCGAATTCCGGTTGCTGCCCGGTCAGCGGCGTTGCGCCGCGCCCGTTCGCCGACATGTTCCCGCTCCCGCGGCGCCGCCCAATTCGTGCAATGATCGCCATTGCACGGAGCCCGCCATCATGAATTCACCGTCCCGCACCAATGCGACACCCGCGGCCATGGCCGCCGATCTTCGCACGGAATATCACCGCGGCGAACTGCGCGAGGAGGAGGCCGGCGACGATCCCCTCGCCCTTTTCCAGCGCTGGTTCGGCGAGGCGGTTGCCGGCGGTGGGCGCGACCCCAACGCCATGGCGCTGGCCACGGTGGACCCGACGGGCCAGCCAAGCGTGCGCATCGTCCTGTGCAAGGAGTTCGACAACCGCGGCTTCGTCTTCTTCACCAACTTCTCGAGCCGCAAGGGCGAGGAGCTGGCCGCAAATCCGCGCGCCTCGCTGCTGTTCTACTGGGCGGAGCTCGAGCGCCAGGTGCGCATCAGCGGCCCTGTGGCAAAGGTCGCTGCCGAGGAGTCGGACCGGTACTTCGCGCAGCGGCCGCGCTCAGCCCGCATCGGCGCGTGGGCATCGCCGCAGAGCCAAACCATACCCGGCCGCGCCGTTCTCGAGGAAGGCACGGCGCGGATGGAGCAGCGTTTCGCGGGTCAGTCCGACCCGCCGCGCCCGGCGCACTGGGGGGGCTATCGCCTGGAGCCCGGCGCGATCGAATTCTGGCAGGGCCGGCCGTCGCGCCTGCACGACCGCCTGCTCTACACCCTGGATTCGGGCACTTGGAAGCGCGCCCGCCTCGCGCCCTGATTCCAGCGGCGCGGCCATGGCCCGGCGGGGTCGCGCGGGCTTCGTGCGTTCGGATGATCCGCCTCGCGGCGGACCGCCACGAAGACCTCGTCGCAATCACGGCAACGGGCTATGATAGGCGTCTTGCGGGCTGCCTTTCCTGACGATGGATGCCCGAACCGGATGACCCCGATCCAGAGAACGTGAGCGGACCATGAGCGCAGACCAGATCTCCATCATCATCGTCGAGGACGAACCCGAATTTCGACGCCGTTTCGCGCAGATCATCGATAGTGAGCCGACGATGCGTCTGGCCGGGGTGGCGGCAAACAAGCGGGAGGCGCAGGCGCTGATCGACCGCGAGGAATTCGACGTCATGCTGATCGACCTGGGGCTGCCCGACGGCACGGGGATCGACCTCATCCGCAATGTCAGCCAGCGCAAGCCCGATGTCGACATCATGGTGGTAACGGTGTTCGGCGACGAGCAGCACGTGGTCTCGTCCATCGAGGCCGGCGCCACCGGCTACATACTCAAGGACTCCACTCCAGCCGACGTGATCTCCTGCATACGCCTGCTGCGCGCGGGCGGCTCGCCAGTGAGCCCGGTCGTGGCCCGCAGCGTATTGCGCGCCATCCGCTCGCGCATGGGCGGCGTCGCCACCAGCAGCAATACCGTGCCGCCGCGCTCGGCCAATGCCGAAAACAATCCGCTGTCGGCGCGCGAAACCGAAATCCTGCAACTGCTCGCCAAGGGCATGAGCTTCAACGAAATCGGCGAAATCCTCGGCATCTCGCCGCACACGGTGACGGCGCATATCAAGAAGATCTATCGCAAGCTTGCGGTGCACTCGCGCGGCGAAGCCGTCTACGAAGCCAGCCAGATGGGCTTGCTCAAGACCTGAAAACGGTCTTGGCCCTCCGGGACAACCTGCGATTGCCGTACCGCGCCCCTCGGCTGCGGCGGAAATTGCGCCTGCCGCGGCTAGTGCGGCGGCTTGCCGGAGCGGCCGCGCTGTTCCTGCTGGCCGCCAGCGCCATGGCGGCCATCCCCCTACACCGCCTCGAGTGGACCTTTGTCGCACCCGATCCGCAGGCCGTGGCGGACAACCCGGACGGCACGCCTGGAGCGCCCCCCAGCGCCTTCGGCCTTCCCTTGCACTGGTCCACGCTGGAGGGCACGCCCCTGCACAGCGTGGCCATGCGGCTGCATTTCGGCATTGCGCAAGTGCCCAACCAGCCCTGGGCGGTACTGCTGTCGCATTTCAGCGAGGGCGGCAGGTTCAGCGTCAATGGCAGGTTCATCGGCGCCATCAGCGCCGAGAGCGGCGAGCGCCACGTATCGTGGCGCCGCCCGCAACTGCTCACGGTGGATCCGTCGCTGCTGGTCGAGGGGGACAACCAGCTCCTGATCGAAACCACCTACGGTGCCGGCTCGCACACGCTCGCCGGCGTCGAGGTCGGGCCGCTGGGCGAAATGTGGAACAGCTACGCACGCCTGTATTTCTGCGAAATCGTCTGGACCTGGAGCGGCGCCACTATCGCCATGCTCGCCGTGCTCGTCTTCGGCGCCCTGTGGTTGCAGCGCCGTGAATCGGTGCCGCTGTTGCTGGCGGCGGCTTCACTGTGCTGGCTGGGGTATTGCGGCGCTTGGCTGGCAGAGGTGATGCCCGCGGGGTTGCGCCTGCCAGTTGACCTCATGGCGATGGCCGGGCTCGCGGCCTTCCTGGCCGCCCTTTCCATAACCCTGATGCGCATGTCCGGGCTTGCGCGGAGCCGCGAGGAATGGCTTATCGGCCTATATGCAGCGCTGGGGCCGGCAATGGCGCTGGGTACCGGCCTGCGGGCCGAACCCTATTTGCTGCTGTCGTGGCAGCCGGGCCTGTATCTCATCCTGGCGGCGGCGACCGGCGTGGGCCTTTACCGGCGCACGCGCGGCCTCGGCGCGCCGCATCCGCTGGCGCTCGCCGGCGCGGCGGCGCTGGTGGTGGGCGCCCTGCTCGACCTGGGAAGTGCGCTGGGCCTAACCAGCCTTGACGGCGCACCGCTCCTCAATTACGTGGCTCCGCTGATGCTGGCGGCACTGGCCGCGCCGCTGATCGACGGCTTGATCCGCACCATGCATGAAACCGAAGCGGCCCGGGTCGAGCTCGAGACGCGCGTGCGCGAGCGCGAGCAGCTGCTCAAGCGCAACTTCGAGCGCCTGCGCGAGAGCGAACGGATCAAGGTCGAGTCGCAGGAGCGCCAGCGCATCATGCAGGACATGCACGATGGACTGGGCTCGCAACTGATGTCGGCACTGATGCTGGTAGAGCGCGGTGCGGTAAGCAATGACCAGTTCGCGCAGATCCTGCGCGAATCCATCGACGACATGCGGCTTGCCATCGACGCGCTCACCGCCGAAGACGCCGATCTCACGGCGTCGCTGGGCAATCTGCGCTTCCGCATGGAGCCGCGCATGCGCGCCGCGGGCATGGAGCTGGCATGGGATGCGCGCCGATTGCCGGAGGAAATCGGCCTGCATCCCGACGTGGTGCTGCCGATACTGCGCATCGTTCAGGAGGCGCTCACCAACGCGATCAAGCACAGCTCGGCGCGCGCCGTGCGGGTCGTCCTCATGGTCGAAGGTTCCGGCGACTCGCGCATGCTCGACATCCGGATCGCCGACAACGGCGCGGGCATCTCCGAGGAACGGGTCGGCGGCCGCGGCCTGCTCAACATGCGCAACCGGGCACAGAAGATCGGCGCCCAGCTCAAGGTCGAGACCGCCGCTAACGTCGGCACCACGGTGCATCTGCGTTTTCGAATCGGGGCAGTCGTACCCAACACACGTTCACAGCAGACCGTGCTCAATACGCAGGCGGTCATCGAGCGCGCCCGCCAGCAATAGCGCGGCGCGGCCGCCGGCCGATGGCGCCGGACTGCCCTGCCTCCAATCCACGCTAGACGACGCTCAGCCGCCGCTTGCGCGCGAAGCTGCGGCGGAATTTCTCCACCTTGGGCCCGATCACGAACATGCAATAGCCCTGGGTCGGGTTATTGCGGAAGTATTCCTGGTGATGGGTCTCGGCCCGATGGTAGCGGTCGACCGGTGCCAGTTCCGTGACGATGTCGTCATCGTAAAGGCGGCCCGCATCCCGCAGGAACTGGAGGGCCTCGGCTTTCTGCCCCTCGGAGTGATAGAAGATGGCCGAGCGGTACTGCGGCCCCACATCGTTGCCCTGCCGGTTGGGCGTGGTCGGATCATGGATGGCGAAGAAAATTTCCAGCAGTTCACGGTAGGAGATCCTGGCCGGATCGAATTCAATCCGCACCACCTCCGCGTAGCCGGTATCGCCGGCGCAGACGCGGCGGTAGTCGGGTTTGTCGATGTTCCCGTTTGCGTAGCCCGATTCGACATCGACAACCCCCTCGAGTTCTTCGTACACCGCCTCCAGGCACCAGAAACAGCCCCCTGCAAGGGTGGCAAAGGCATGACCGGGCGAAGGGGCGGGCGCGAGGGGTTGGCGCATGGACATGGCAGGCTCCTAGGCAGACTTGCAGGGGCAGGCGGGTGTCGCGCGGTTGCGGCGGGCAGACAGCCGAAAGCGCGCCCGGGGGCAAGCTTACGCCTGGAAACCCGGCCGCGTTATTGCAGCGCAATTCGGGGCTTGCCCGGCTAAAGATCGGGATGCAAAGTGTCGAAATCCGGCCACGAGGGAGTGAATTCGCCGCAGGTGGGCGCCGGGCACTTGCGGCGGCGCCCCGGACCGTCCGACCAGCGCCAGCACACTTCCCAGCGGAGAAGCACGATGACGTTCATAAAGCAGTACCTGATACGCCTGTCGCACTGCGATCCGACCGGCACGGTGTTCTATCCGAACTATTTCCATATCTTCAATGCACTGGTCGAGGATTGGTTCTACGAGGCGATCGAGATCCGATTCGACGAATTCCTGATGACCCGCGGATTGGCGCTGCCCACGGTGCGGATGGAAGCGACCTTTGCCAAGCCGACCAAGATGGGCGAAACGGTCGATTTCTGGCTCACCGTCACGCATGTCGGGCGCACCTCGATCCGCTTCACGATGGGCGTTGACAAGGAAGGCGAACAGCGCGTCCGGATGAACCGGATCGCCGTCTGTACATCGCAGGCAACGCGGGAAGCCACGGCGATCCCGACCGACGTCCGCGAAAAGATGCTCGAATTCATGCGCGAATAGGCGCGATCACCCGCGCCGGCGCAGGCCCAGCCGCGCCGACGGCGCTTTGTCACCGCGTATGATCCTCCGCAATTGCTGCCTCGCCGGCGAGCGTCCGGCGGCCGGCCATGGCGATTCGGAGACCTGCAATGAATGAACCTGGATTCACGCCGGCCGCGGCAGCCGGATTCCACTGGAACGACCCCCTGCTTCTGGATGAACAACTGAGCGCCGACGAGCGCATGGTCCGCGATCTGGCCAGGCGCTACGCACAGGAAAAACTGGCGCCGCGGGTCACCGCCGGCTTCAGGACGGAATCGGCCGAACCGGAAATTTTCCGCGAAATGGGTTCGCTGGGCCTGCTGGCAGCCAACCTGCCGGCGCAGTACGGGGGCGCGGAGCTCAACTACGTCAGCTACGGGCTCATCGCGCGCGAGATCGAGCGCGTCGACTCCGGCTACCGTTCCATGATGAGCGTGCAGTCCTCGCTGGTGATGCTGCCGATCTTGCGCTTCGGCTCCGACGCGCAGCGCCGCAAGTACCTGCCATCGCTGGCCAGCGGCGAAGCCATCGGCTGTTTCGGACTTACCGAACCCAACCACGGCTCCGATCCCGGCAGCATGACCACGCGCGCCCGCGCGGTTCCCGGAGGCTTTCGCCTGAACGGCGCCAAGACCTGGATCTCGAATTCGCCCGTCGCCGATGTCTTCGTCGTCTGGGCAAAGAATGACGCAGGCCGCATCCGGGGCTATCTCGTGGATAAGGGCACGGCCGGCCTGAGTGCGCCGGCCATCCAGGGCAAGGTCGGGCTGCGCACGTCGATCACCGGCGAAATCGTGCTGGACAATGTGTTCGTAGCGGGCGATCAGGAGCTGCCCGACGCCGATGGCCTCAAGGGGCCCTTTACTTGCCTCGATTCGGCACGCTACGGGATCTCCTGGGGCGCGCTGGGCGCGGCCGAAGCGTGCTGGCACACGGCGCGCCAGTACGTGCTTGACCGCCAGCAGTTCGGACGGCCCCTCGCGGCCAACCAGCTGATCCAGAAAAAACTCGCCGACATGCAGACGGAAATCACGCTGGCGCTGCAAGGCGTGCTGCGCCTTGGGCGCATGAAGGACGACGGCACGGCGGCAGTCGAAATCACCTCGATGATGAAGCGCAATTCCTGCGGCAAGGCTCTGGAGGTGGCGCGCCTGGCGCGCGACATGCTGGGCGGCAATGGCATCAGTGATGAATACGGCATCGCGCGGCACATGGTGAACCTCGAGGTCGTCAACACCTACGAAGGCACCCACGACATCCACGCCCTCATCCTGGGGCGCGCCCAGACCGGAATTCAGGCCTTCTGCTGAACGCCTGCTAGGGCCGCGGCGCGGCTTTCGTCTGCAGCCATTCTGCAACCTGCGCCAGCGATGCGCAGATGTACTCGGGAGTTGCGGTGGGCAGGACAAGATCCGGGATCATGATCACCGGCATGCCCGCGGCGCGCGCCGCGGCCACACCCGGCAGCGAGTCTTCCAGCGCCAGCGCCAGCTGCGGGGGAACGCCCAGGCGCCGCGCTGCAAGCAGGTAGATATCCGGTGCCGGCTTGCCGTTGACGACGTCGTCGCCGCAGGCCAGGGCCTGAAAACGGCCGGCCAGGACGCCCAGGCTTACCAGCGCCTTGGCGCGCACCGTCGAGGTCGCCACCGCCTTGGGTATCTGCGCAATTTCAAGAGCCGCGAGCAGTTCCTCCAGGCCGGGCTTGCGCGGCATGCCATCGGTGGCAGCGATGCGTTCCCAATGAAACCTGACGTCGGCCTTTATCTGCTCGAGGGGGAAAGCGGGGCCGAAGTGCTGCAACAGGATCTGCTCGGCGTCGACCGCCCGGCGGCCGACCAGCCGCGCGTTGAATTCCGCGGAAATGTCGTAGCCATGGCGCTGCGCCTGCGCCCGCCACAGGTCGCGTTCCAGGCGCTCGGTATCGAGCATCAGGCCGTCCATGTCGAAAACCACGGCGCGCGGCAGGCCTGCGGGCATGCGATACGCAATGGCGGGGATCACGCCAGGCACTGCCGGAACTATTGACGGCCGCAATCGCAATCGCACCCGGATTCGAAGACGATGCGCCAGATGCCGGGCGCTTCCAGACGCCAGATGGATGAGAAGCGGCCGATGGGTCGCGATTGCGGATCGAGTACCGGACCCGAGCTGAAGGCCAGCGTGCCGGATTCGACAAGTTCGACACGGTCGGGGTACCACGAGAATGGAGCTGCCGGCTTCTCGAAATACCGGTCCCAGAGCGCGGCGATATTACGGCTGCCGTGCGTGGCGCTCTTGCCGGAAATAAACACCGCCTCGGCGGACAGGAAAGTGGCGAAGCGCGCGGAATCGCGATCTGCCATGGTCCTGGCAAAAGCGCGCTCGGTACCCAGCACCTGTTCGCGCAGGCTGGCGGCATCCGATTTGGGCGCCACCGCCGTGCAGGCGGGCAGCGCCACGGCCGCCAGCCAGGTCGCGACGGCCATGGCGATCCGGCGATACTTCATTTTTTCTCCTCGAAGTCGGCGGCGGGAGTCCCGCCGGGCACCCAGGCAAGGCCGAGCAGGGCTGGCGCGCGATCAGGAGGCGGCAAGGCGTGTGCGTACCCGGACAAAGAGGAAACATGCCACCGCCAGCGCCGAATAGACGACGAAAAATACCGTTCCCGCCAGCGCCTGACTGCGCGCGAGCGCAAGGTCGCCGTCCACCGAAACGGCCGACTGACCGGGCGATTTCGGATTGAAGCGGATCTGTACCGGGGCACCGGCGGGAAATCTCTTCACCAGTTCGTCGATGCGGCTGTCCGGATAGCAGTTGGCCTCGAACAGCTCGAACCGGCTGCCATCGAAATGATGGCCCGCGACCTCATAGGCGTATTGCAGGCGCAGCGAGTGCGCGCCGCTGCGCGAGCACAAGTCGTCCGCCCCGGACGCGACGATGGTCGCCTCGGTGGCGGGCCAGACCTGCGCGTCGGTGAGGTTGACGGCGCGCAGCACGCCGGGCACGCAGATAGCGATGAGCAGCCAGGCGCCAAACAGGGCGCCGGCCACCGCGCTGAGCGCGAATTTGGCATTGCGCACGTCCTGGCCGTTCGTTGCGGAGATCGTCGTCATGGAGAGGACGGGCGCGGCACTGCACCGGGCGCCGCGGCGCAGGAAAGGTCACGTTCCAGGCAGACCCCGGCCTTGATGCCGCTGTACATGCCGGCTACCACGGACAGTTCCCGGTAGCCGTGGCGGCGGTAGAACGCGCGCGCGGCCGGATTGTCGTCGCGCGTCTCCAGGCGAACGATCCGGATGCCGGCATTGCGCGCCACCAGCTCCAGCCATTGCAGCAGCGCGCTGCCGGTGCCCGCGCGGCGATGCACCGGATGCACGGCCAACAGCAACAGATGCGCAGCGTCGTCAGCGTACTTCATGATGCCGAAGGCGCGCAGCATGCCGACGTCGCGCTGCAGCGCAACGTTGA
>Ga0075030_100000614_pt1 | contig 31248 bp, 42 predicted proteins | sample LitLauG_LLR_2012_FD_71393 | JGI IMG/M metagenome (GOLD analysis project Ga0075030, IMG submission 71393) | Freshwater sediment microbial communities from Pennsylvania, USA - Little Laurel Run_MetaG_LLR_2012 | ecosystem: Environmental > Aquatic > Freshwater > Creek > Sediment | place: USA...
TTGGCCGCAAACTCGGCGTGCGTGAAACTGGTCTGGTGGTTCATGCAACACAGACCAGACGAGAAAATCAGCCGCCTCGTTCAAAAGAAATCCCTGCGGATTAAATCAGCGTTTCCCTAAGCGAGGTTGAACCAATCTCCGCATTGAAAAAGTCAACGAGAAGAGCGTGGTGGAAGGTCAGGTGAAGTTCACGCGGTTGAAATTCTTCGTGCCGGTGCCGCAGATGCGGGACCTGGCGGAGTTGAACACGCAGCTGAACCAACGCTGCGTGGCGGACCGAGAGCGGCGGTTGCCCGTGAACCCTTTTGAGGCCTGCCGCAAGTTTTCGACGACGGCCAGTTCCTTGTCGTTGTTGCGATTTGACTGGAACGATTATTCGGTGCCGGTGCGCTGGGGTAGTTGGTGTCTTCAAGGTTTTTCACAGGGTTAACCGTAAGGTCGGCGTGCCATCGAGTCGTTTGGATAAATCAATGGGATCGCCCACGGACACTTGCTGCGGGTTCACCTGGTAGGCCCACACTTGAAAATGGGTCAGAGCAGCCTCGCCATAAATGGTCGCAAACGCACCATCCACCGCATCGGCACCGTGGGCCACCTTGACGCGGCCGATGCGCGGCACGTTGAAACGCGGATCGAAGGTGAGCCATTCCTGGCCGAGATACACTTCGCAGTAAGCGTGAAAATCCATCGGCGTGCCGGGATCAAGGTAGCCGATGTCCGGCAGGTGCCCCGTCACATAGCGCGCGGGTAAATTGAAAGCGCGGCACAGCGCAATGGCTGCGTGCGCGAAATCGCGGCAGACTCCGTAACGCCGCCCGATGACCTCGGACGCGGACAAGTCGGAACGGCCGGACATGTAGCGATATTCAATGTGGTTGTGAACCCAGTCGCAGATGGCTTGCACGCGCGGGAGACCGTGGGTGATCTGGCCGAACTGGTTCCAGGCAAAATTCAGCAACTTGTCCGAGTCGCAATAACGGCTGGGCAACGTGTAACGCAGCAACTCGTGCGGCAGTTGTCCCACCGGCACGAGGTTGCCAAAAATCTCCCGGCTATCAGGCAATGAAGAAACGGCGACGAGCGCGTCATGCCTGATTTCATTGCGGCCCGGCATGAAGGTCGAGCGATAGGTGATGTTGCCGTGCGAATCCTGAAACTCATACGACGGCAGACCAATGCCGAAGGAGAGTCTCTCCTGCATCACCAGCACCTTGCCTTCGAGCCGCGGCTTGAGCACAAACAACACTGGTGTCTGCACCGTGGTTTCGTAGGCGAGATTGCAGCCAACGCGGACGGTAATATTCAGCGGAGTCCAATTCATGGGCTAGGCGGTTTAAGTGTTTTGGTTCCGGCTGGCTTGATTTTCCCGATCCAGCTCGGCCTCGGCATTCCCCTCATCTACCAGCCGTTCATTGTCGCTTCGCCCTTCTTCATCCTCGTCTTCGCTGGCAGCCACGGCAACTTTGTGTCCGGTTGAACCAGGCACAGCGTCCCACCGTTCAGTTTCGGGCGCGGCCTCGAGCACGGCCTCTTGCGCGTTCACGTCCGGTTCACCGGTCAATTGCTGCTTGGCCTGTTCCCAATCGGATTTCGAAACTTCCTGTGCGGAGCGGCCGTTGATCATGGCCAGTTCAATGGCGCGCTCCCGCACCATCTTGCGCGTCACCGTGCCGATGCCTTGGGAGTTCTCGGTCAACGCGCCTTGCTTCAATGGATTGGTGTTCATACTTCAAAGATTGCCAGCATGTGGAAAGGACCGGGCGTTATGCGAGGTTTTCATTTCGCGCGTGCCGCGATCCTCGCGCGTGTCCCGGGATTTGGAAAAAGTATTGCCGCGCTTTGGAGCCTTTAACGCCGCTGCCGCCTTCACCTTGCCGACCCGTTTACGGACGGCAATTTGGAAGACCGGCGGCGGAGTTTTCTTCACGGGTTTGGGGTTGGATGCTTTCATGGTTTTATGCTGCGTTGGTTGATTTGAGGGAGCAGATCAGCCTTCCACGGTGAAGCCGACTTTGACGGTGACCTGCCAGTGATGCACTTTGCCCTTTTCGATGTTGCCGCGCGTTTCGATCACCTGGAACCAGCTCAGGTTCTTGATGGTTTTGTGAGCGCGCTTGATGGCTTTGTCCACGGCGTCCTCGATGGAAGTGGTGGAGGTGCCGGTAAGTTCGATGATTTTATAGACGTGATCTTTCATAATCGGATTTTAGTTTCCTATTTCGCGGCCTGCGAATGTGCCTCGACAAACCACAGCCATTTATCAATCCCGCGGGAAATCTCCGTAAACAAATCCGCCGTGCCGGCGTCGTCCAGTTCATCCGCTTCGTTGATGGTGTTGCGGGCTTCCTGGCCAAAGGTGGACAAGGCGCGGGCCACGCCCTCCACGTGCGCCATGCCTTCGGAAATTTCCGGCGAATACTCGGTGAGCCGGGTGCGCGCCGCCGCCATGCGCACGGTGCCCTCGGCCACGCCGCCGAGCTGAACCACGCGTTCGGCAATCTCGTCAACATAACCCTCCACGGCCTCGGCCACCTTGTCGAACAGTTCATGCAGGCCGATGAAGTTTGGGCCTTTCACATTCCAGTGCGCCTGCTTCATCTGCATCTGCAAATCCACTGCGGACGCGAGCCGCTGGTTTAGCAGTGCGTTGAGTTGCGTCCGTCGGTCCTTGGAGATGTCGTTTTCGGTTTCATACATTTTGGGCTCTTCAGGGCGCGTGCCAGTCAGAGTTTTCATAATTGTGCGCGTGTCAGTCAAAGTTCTCATAATTGTGCGAGGTATTCGTTCTTTTGGTTGGTGATTTGGGAATTTTGTTTAATTCCGGTTATGAAAACCATGGACGCGGGTGAGCTTGCGTTCAGCGATCAACTCCGCTTCCGCCTGCAGCCAATGCTGCACCTCGTGGCCGTCCGGCGAACCCTGATTCACATAAGTGAAATAGGCCCGTCTGGCCACTTCGTCCGGTGCCGGCGTGAAATCAATTTCGTTGGCGTTGAATGTCGCCGCCGAAGTGGGTCGGGGAGCTGCGGCTTGGTTGTGGTTTGGAGCTTGGTGGTTATGATGATGTTTCATGTTTTGGAACATAGAGCGGCAATCCTGCTTCCGCTATGGGGTCTTCACCCCAGTTCCTTCCCGACCAGACTGGGTGTTGAAATTGCCGGGCAAACATATTGGGCTTGATTCACCTTGATTCAGTTTGATCCGGGCATATCCGGCGCGGGGCCAGGGTGCGGCCGGGAGCGCGTTCAGCCAGTCAACGATGCATCCTGCCCGCGCAAAGTGCCTTCACACGGCGGCGCGATTTTGGAAATTTCCTGAAGAATGGCGGTCACCGGTGCCGCCAGTTCCCGTGCCAGCGTGTTGTCCGGCAGTTCCGCCAGCGCCCGGCAATAAGCCATCAGATTGGGGCCTGGCACCGTTTTCAATTGCTTGGCTTGGCCGGTTTGGTGCGCGGTGATGGCCAGATGCAGGTAGGCGCGAAACTGTTTTAACAAAGCATCCCGCTCCTGATCCGTTTCCGCCGGCTTGGAGGGTTCTGGTTTCAGGGCTTCCATGTTGGTTACGAAATCCAGCGGGCGATGCCAAATGCCGCCGCCGCCGCCAGCCCGCCGATGATGCTGGTCTGGAGTGCGCTGCGGATGACTGGCACGCCGGTGAACCGGCCTTTGATGCCGCCAAAAATGGCCAGCGCCGCCAGCGTGACCACCACGGAAAGCCGCAACGCACTGTGCGCGTCCGTCAGCAACCAATACGCGCTTAACGGAATCACCCCGCCGATGATGTAGGCCAGCGCGATGGTCAAGGCGCTCTTCCAGGCTCGGCTTGGCTCGGGTTTTTCCAGCCCCAATTCAAAGCGCATCATGAACGCCACCCAGTCCTTCGGACGTTGCCGCAACGATTCCACCACCGAGGCCGATTCCGCGTCGGACAGGCCGTAGGTCTGGAAAATTTCCCGCACCTCCTGCGCCTCCCTTTCGGGCAGGGTGACGATTTCCTCTTCCTCCCGCGCCAGCTCATGCTCGTAATGCTCCGCATCACCCCGCGCCGCCAGGTAACCGCCCAACCCCATCGCGATGGATCCGGCGGCAATCTCCGCGAAACCTGCCGTCACGATCACATGCGTCTGCGAAATGGCGCCCGTCAGACCCGCCGCCAAGGCGAAGGGCACGGTCAGGCCGTCCGACATGCCGATGACCACGTCGCGAACCATTTCGCCGGCGGTGAAATGTTTTTCAACGTGTGGGGTGCTGGGCATGATTAATTTTTCCTTCCTCGTGACTTGCGCGTGGCGGGGAGCAATGGCGCGGTGAGTTTTTCGTAAAGCGCGAAAAGGTATTCCACGCGCTGGCGGTCGCTCTCAAATTTTTCCGGGCGGTAGCAGAGGTCCACGGCGCGGTCCAGTTCCGCGTGGGCGCGGGCCAGCGCGGGCGGCATGGCCAGCGGATCGTAAAGATCGGCCAAAGTGGCGGTTTTTCCGGGGAGCGCAACCGTCCCGGTCGCATCATCAGGCGTCTCGCCGGATGAATCGGCGCGCGAAGATGCGTTCGGCGAGGACGCCGAACGCTGCGGGCGGGACGCCCGCGCTCCCCAATCCATAAATTGCGCCCGCGCGTCCAGCACGGCCTGCGCCTTGGCTTCTACGGCGGCGCTCTGCTTGGCCGTCGCGCTTTCCGGCCACGGGAAATTGTTATAGACCATGCTGCCGGAGTAGCGATAACGACTTTCCAGTCTTCCGCCGACTTGGCGCATCCAAGCCATGTGAAGTGCCGATGTGAGCACTCCAAAATGAAACAAGCTGCTTGAAGGAATCAAAAAATTTGTGTTTGCCGAAATGATACTCTTGGGCATGAAGCCAATCGGAATGTATTGGCGACGCTCGGAAGAAACTTCAGGAATTAAAATGTATTCGCTCGTCGGCTGGGAAATATAAAAGAATAGCGCCGGTGTCGTGGCCGCTTTTCTTGTTGGTTCCGCCGTGCTTTTCAATCTGAATTCTCTGACGCGCTCTATCCGTTCCATCACTTTCGGCATCAAACGCAATTCGTCCGGCTTCGCATCTTTCAACCACAAACACCAACGCATATTTCCATTGATGAATTCTTCAGAGCCAGTGAATCGAAACAGGAATTTTTTCGCATCCGGCTCGTCTTTCAAAAACTCCGCCTTTTCCTCGTCAGTCAGAATCAAATTGCCGTCATCCGTCGGCTTGTTACCGCAGCGCATTTCCGGCACGCCGCAAATCGGCTTGCTTCGCTTGGTCACAAAATAATCAGAACCGGGCGTAAGATACGGGCTGATGTTGCCGGCATTGACGACCGTAACTTTTTCAGTTTCGTAGTCGTAAATCCGCTTGTCCGTCACGTCAAACGCACCGAAGCCAATAATGACGACGTGAACGTGTGCTTTGCCGCGCGCCTCGCTCTGCCAGGCAAATGTCCGATGCGCGAAATGAATTTTGATTTTGAAACGGTCAAACAACAGTCCCCAAACCAACGGCACTTGCTCACCTTGCGTGATTGAATTCGTCGCCACCAAGCCGACTTTGATTTGTGTTCCCTGAATATATTCTGCCGCGCGATAAAACCACGAAACAACGTAATCAATGTCGCCGATATTTTTGAATTCACGAAACACTTGAGCCATGTCGGCTTTTTGTTCGCTGTTCTGATAATGCTTTCCCACGAACGGCGGATTGCCGAGGACGTAGCTGCATTCGCCGGGCGGCAGGACTTGTTTCCAGTCCGCGCGCAGGGCGTTGGCGCAATGGATGTGCGGGGATTTTTTCAGCGGCAGCCGCTGGTAAAGCTGGCCGAAGGCTTCGGACACTTTCAAATTCATCTGGTGGTCCATCAGCCAGAGCGCCACCTCGGCAATGCGCGCCGGCCATTCGCCAATTTCAATGCCGTAGAACTGGTCCACGTCCACCTGCGAGAGCCGGTTCACCTCGTCCAGCGTCAGTTCGGTCTGCGCGCCGATGAGTTCCTTGAGCGTTTCCAGTTCCAACTGGCGCAGTTCGCGGTAGGTGATGACGAGAAAGTTGCCGCAGCCGCAGGCGGGATCGAAAAATTTGAGGCGGCAAATTTTGTCGTGAAACTCTTCCAGGCGTTTCGCGCGGGCGGTCGAGCGGTCGTTTTTGCGCGCGTCAAATTCGGCGCGCAACTCGTCGAGAAACAGCGAGCGGACGACCTTGAGAATGTTCGGCTCGCTGGTGTAATGCGCGCCAATCTGCCGCCGCGCCTTGGGCTGCATGACGGCCTGGAAGAGCGAGCCGAAAATGGCGGGGGAAATGCGCGACCAGTCCTTGGCGCAGCACGCCAGCAGCGCGTTGCGCATGTCGCGGTTGAAATCGGCAAAGCCCAGATGCTCGTTGAACAGCTCGCCGTTGACGTAGGGAAATACGGCCAGCGTTTCATCGAGGTTGCGCTGGCGTTTCTCCGGCGCGGTGTTGAGCACTTCAAACAGCCGCGCCAGGTGCAGGCCCAAATCCGAGCCGTCCGCCGCCGTGCGGTTTTCGAGGTAAAGCCGGAAAGATTCGCGCTCAAAAATGCCGGTGTCCTCGGCGAACAGACAGAACAGGACGCGGACGAGAAAGCGTTCCAGATCGTGGCCAGTGTAGCCGCCCGCCTCCAGCGCGTCGTGGAGATTGCCGAGAATCTCGACGGCTTCGATGTTGATCGGGTCCTGCTCCTGAAACTTGTGCTGCTTGTAGCCGGGAATGAAGGCGAAGGCGTGAACGTGCTGGTGAAATTCCGCCAGCGGAAACTGGATGGTGGCCACGCGGCGATTGTCAAACAGCGGCAGGCCTTGCTGGTCTTCCGGCTCCAGATCGTGCAGCGCGACGCGGTTGAAATCGGAAACGATGACGTAGCGGGGAATTTCGTCGTGCCGGCCTTCGCGCGCCAAATCTTGAATGTAGCGAAACGCCTGCGATTCGGCCTTGCCCAAATCCTTGCCGGCGGATTTATGTTCCACCAAAACAATGCGGGGCCAGAAAAGATCAATGTAGCCGTAGTCGCCGGAAATTTTCTTCACCGGCTCCTCAAAGCTGGCCACGGCGCGGCGGGAGACGCCGAAGACCTGAAAGAATTCGTTCCAGAACGTCTGCTTTTCCGCGCGCTCGCTTTTCGCGCCCGTCCAGTCGCGGGCAAACTTGATCGCGTTGTGGCGGATTTCGTTCCAGGAAACCGGCATGGGGAGGAGCGTAGCAAACGCAACCGGCGGCGGGCAAGCTGCGTGATGTTCTGGCTATCCCAAGCCAGGCCGGCCTATTCGTTTGTCAGAATGACTTTCAGCGCGTGTTCCCGCCCGGCGTTGCCGAAGATGTCGTAGGCTTTCAAGATGTCAGCCAGCGCGAAGTGATGCGTGATAAGCTGCTTCGGCTGGAGTTTGCCGGCCATGAGCAAATCGCCCTTAACAATGTGCAGGTCGGTGCCGCAGAATTTGTTTTTTTCCAGGACCGCGATAGACGGGAGCTTTCATGGAGCCAAAACCTCTGCAATAGCCTTTTTAAAGGAGTTTTCTCCCGGCGCAGGAACCAGCACATGTGCGGGACTGCGCTCCACGGCATCCGTGGTCAAACTCACGAACACCTTGGATTCGTCGTAACTGATCTGGGTCACCTTGCCCGCCGGTATCTGCACCTCTTTGCCGGTGAACCGGTGGCCGATTTTGACGACCAGTTGGTGGATGGCCCAGCTCTTGTCGTCCATCATAAAATCACATATGTGGCCAATGACGCCATCGGTGGCCTGAAGGTGATAGCCGTTCACGGCCTGGGTGCTGCGCAAATGCTCATCGGCTGGCTTGGGTTTTGCGACATTCGCCGCCGTGGGGCCGCCGGCGGCATTCTTGGGAGGCAGCTCTAAAATCGGAAAACCACGCATGCCGCCCCACAGGCCATCGCCTTCCCAATAGTAAGGCCAGCCGTAATAACGGTGATACTGTTCCTCAAACTGACGCGACACCGGCTTGTGCGTTTCAATCGCCGGACTGTCCTCAATCTGTTTCCGGGTCAGTTTTACGAGCAGGGTTTTTCCCGCCGGATGGATGCTGTTAAAAGCGTGGGGTGAAAGGAGCACCTGCCGCCCTGACAGCCAGTGGCCCGTGTCCGCGACGACGTAGCGCACCGCCCAGGTGAGATCGTTGAAATAAAAATCCTTCACCTGGCCGAGGTCGCCGTCCGACGCGCCCAGTTTGTTTCCGTAGAGTAGTTTGATGCTTTGTAACATAATTGGTCTTTCGTTTTGATTGTGCAGCCGTGGATTCAAATTCTGCCCAGCAACAGCAGGACGACTAGAACGATCAACAACAGCCCCAATCCGCCGCTGGGGTAATAGCCCCAGTTCCGGCTGTGCGGCCAGGTCGGCAATGCGCCGAGCAGCATGAGGATGAGCAGCACCAATAAGATGGTTCCTAACATAGTATTCCTTTCAATGGGTGGTTGTGGTTGGTGAAATTATTTTCCGTGATCGCCGGCACGCTGGTCGCCCTTCCGGTTTTGATCCGGCTTGGCACCAGACGGCTTCCAGTTTTTCGGATATTGCCTGGCCACTTCGGCGTGATGCTGGGCCGGTGCGTCGTGGAAATTCATCCTCACTGACGGCGACGACCGCAGCACACTCTCCGAAACCCCGCGCGGCGCGGGGCGGGAAACCCAGTTGCGGCCATTCCGGTAGGCATATTGATGCCGGCTGACGCTGTAATAACACTCATATTGCGGGTAATAAACATAGTCGTCTTGCACGACAGCTACGCCCGGCTGCGCAGAATACCCAGCACCTGGCCCGTCCACGTAACCCACGCAGCCAGTCAGCGCGCCCAGGAGGGCAAAGCATAATGCGAATCCCACCTTATTTGTTTGGAGGAAAATTTCTTTGTTGTTCATAAATGGAGAATAGTCCTGCCACGCCAGATCCGCTATGGGGTGTAACCCTACCGGCGATGGTTATTCCATCGCGGAAAGCAAATCATCCAGCGGCACGGTGGCGAAGCTGGTGGCGGAATCGCTCATCGCGTAAGGGATGATGACGTCGCGTCCGTGCAACAGGCTGCCGCAGGAATAAACCACGTTCGGCACATAGCCTTCGCGCTCGGCTTCGTTGGGGCACAGCAGCGGTTCGCGCAGGCGGCCAATGACGCGCGTGGGATCGTTCAAATCCAGCAGGAACGCGCCGAGACAATACTTCCGCATCGCGCCGACCCCGTGGCACACCACCAGCCAGCCCTTTTCGGTTTCAACCGGCGAACCGCAGTTGCCCAGCTTGAAAAATTCCCACGGCTGCGTGGGCGAAAGCAGCACCTTGGGATCTGCCCAAAAATGAAGGTTGGCGGAGAACATGATCAAAATGTTTTCGTCATCCTGGCGCGACAGCATGGCGTAGCGGCCGTTGATTTTGCGCGGGAACAGCGCCAGGCCCTTGTTCTGCACGGCGGGGCCGTTGAGCGTGCTGAATTCAAAATGCAGAAAATCCGGAGTCTCCAGCAACTGGGGCAGGGTTACCTTGCCATCGTAGGCGGTGTAAGTTGCGTAGTAAGTATAACTGCCGTCATCCTTCTTAAAATGCACAAAGCGCGCGTCCTCGATGCCGTTGCTCTGGCTGGGCGCGGACGGAAACAGCACGCGCTGCGAAAGCTCGCCGCCGGGCGCGAAGTTTACTTCGTAATTGGATTCCGCCAGCAGCAGGATGCCGCGCGCGGCCCACGTCGCCGTGACATCGGAGGTGTCCGTCAGTCCGGATGCCAGCAGGACCGCGTGCAGTTCCTTCAAGGTGAAATCCTCGTGCAGCTTGTCCATGACGCGCCGGCAAAAATCATTTTGCACACCGGCTTCTTCAAGTTTGTGGACAAACAGTCCCTTGGTGTAGGCGACATTCGGCACGCGCTCCGGCTCCATCACAAACGGCACGGCCGGCGTGAGCGTGACGCCCTGCTCCGCGCTGATCGTGCCGCTGCGGAAAGTGATGGAGGAGATATGTCCCTCGCCGGTGGCGCGCAAACTCAAAATGAAACGCAGTGTGCCGGCGGGCAACCCGCCCTGATCAGGGTGCGGCACGAGGGACGGATTGAACAGCGCGGCGGACTCGATGGAATACTCGTTCGTGAAATAAGCGCCGATGAGCAGTTGCCGCTCTGGCGACGGCATCGTGCCCGATTCAAGATAAATGCTCACCAGCACAAAGCGGCTGCTAAAGAATTTTTCAATGTGCTCGTGGCGATTCGCAAAATCGTCGAGCACTTGTTTCAGCAGTTCGCTGACCTGCGCGTCCGACAGGGCCATGACCCGTGCGACGACTCGCCGCGCAATGTCGTCGCTGCTGGGCTGAAAAGGGCGCAGCAACACGCGTGAACGATCTGGCAACAAAGTCGGCCCGATGCGTTTGGCTTGGAGGACAGGTCGTGTGGCGTTGGTCATGAAATTTGTGCGACTGATCTTTTGTTGGTTAGCGCGGATCGCCAAGTTATTCTCGGAATGGCAGGGCGCGCCACTCCGTGTGCGCCGCTGTCTGGCGGACCATAAACGGCACGCACGGAGTGACGCGCCCCACCTCCAGCCTAAAATTTTTTGCCATCTTGCCGTGGCTATTTACCGCTGGGTTCCTTGAAACTGGTGAGCGTGTTTTGCAGCGCCTGCATTTCCGCAAGCGACAGCAGAAAGGCAAGCGTGGATTCCGCGCCTTGATTCTGGCTCAACCGGTCCACATGGAGGCCATCGCGACAGCCGCCGGTGCCCGCGTCATAGAGCGCGAGGCCAAGATCGTTGCGGCCAAGAAACCACTCGAACGCGCGGCGCGCTTCGGCCACCCACACGATGTCGCCCGTCGCCTGATACGCCTCGATGCAGGCGGAAACGGTGGCCTGCGCCTCGATGGGCTGCTGATCAAACTGCGCGCGTTCCTGGCCGCGCCGGTAAAATCCGTTCGAGCCGATGGGCCGGAAAGCGCCGGCATCCGAAGTCTGGATTTTGGCCAGCCAGCGCAACGTTTTCAGACCAAGTTCCTGCATCGGCTTATTGTTCATGCAGCGCCCGCTAAGAATGAGCGCGTGCGGCAGCTTGGCGTTCGCATACGAAACCACTTCCTCAAACCAGTGCCAGTCTTCGGTGGCGGTGTCGCCATGGGCCTGTAGCAGCCGCGTCGTGAGGGTTTCGCGGATGTGATTTGCGCGGCGGTCGCCGCTGAACCGTCGCAGATATTCGTCAATGCCGATGAGCGTGAACGCCCAGGCGCGGGGCGACGCAAACTCGGCGGCCACCGGCAGCGCCTGCTCGAAGAGCTGCGCCGCGAGCATTTGAAAACTTCCCTGGCCGGCCTGCGACACGCACAAGCCCAGCGCCCACAGCGCATGGCCCTGGCAATCTTCCGAGCCGACGTCCTCCAGCCACCGCCGCTCGAAGTTCATGAAATTGCGAAACCGTCCGCGCTGGCGGTCGAAGGCGTGATTGAGGAATGCCGCGTAAGTCGCCGCCTGCGCGTCCAGGCATTTCGAGCCGTGGCCCAATTTTTTCAACATCAGCGCCAGCACCAGCGCGCGGGCGTTGTCGTCCGTGCAATAGCCTTCGGCAAAATTCGGCACGGTGAAACTCGCGTGCTGGAAAATTCCGGTTGAATCGCTCATGCGAAACAGATGGTCCAGTTTCATCTCCGGCAACTGGCCGGGTGATTCGTCAAGCGTCTTGATCGGCGAGGACTTTCGTCCGATGAAACTATGATCTTGTCGCGCCTGCTCAAACGACTTCGCGTAAAGTTGCGCCACGCGGCTCCAGATCATGTCGCGCCCGAGTTTGTAGGCGTTTTTGCGCATTGAGTGGCGCAATGGTTCGTCGCGCAACAGTTCGACGACGGCGAGCGCAATGGCCTTCGCATCGCGGAACGGCACAAGCTTGCCTCGATCCGCCGCCAGCAATTCCGCCGCATGCCAGTAAGGCGTGGAGACGACGGCATTGCCGTTGCCGAACGCGTATGCCAGCGTGCCCGAGGTGATTTGCGCCTCTGTCAGATACGGCGTGAGATAAATGTCCGCCGAACCGATGAACCGCATCAACTCCTCCAGCTCAACAAAGCGGTTGAAAAACACGACGTGCTTCTGCACGCCGAGATCTTTCGCCAGCCGCTCCAAGCTCAGACGATACGCCTCGCCCTCGTTGCGCAGCAGATTCGGATGCGTCTGGCCCAGCACGATGTAAACGATGTTGGGAAACTCACGGATGATGTCCGGCAGCGCCTGCAGCGCAAATTCAATTCCCTTGTTCGGCGACAACAAACCGAACGTCAGCAGCACCTGCTTGCCCGCCACGCCGAATTCGTCCTTGAAATAATTCGGGTCAGCGAACGGCATGTCGGGAATGCCGTGGGGAATCAGATCAATCTTGTTTGCCGGCGCGTGATAAACTCCGCGCAGAAACTCCCGGCCGCGCTCGCTCATCACCACGAGCCGCGTCGAGAGCCGGATCAGTTCGCGCATCACGCGGCGCTGCTCGTCGTTCGGCTCGCGCAGCACCGTGTGCAGCGTGGTGACGATGGGCATTTGCAGTTCGCGCAGCAGCGCCAGCACGTGACTGCCCGCCGGTCCGCCGAAAATCCCGAACTCATGTTCCACGCAAACCACGTCCACGTCAGTGATGTTGAGAAAATCCGCCGCGCGCAGATACGACGGCAAATCCTGCTCCGCAATTTCAAAGCGCACTTCGGCTGGATAGTCGTAACCGCCGGCGAGATCATTGACCGGCACCACCGGGCATTGCAGTGTGGGAAATTCTTTCGCCACCGCGCAGCGCAAATCCGTCGTGAACGTGGCGATGCCGCATTTCCTCGGCAGATAATCGCCGAGGAACGCGATTTTGCTGATGATGCTGGCAGTGCGAGTCATTCGTTTTGAAGTGGCGCGGAAGAATTCACCGAACCGGCTCGCTGCTTTTATTCTGGCTGTTCATGGCATGAGGGTAATTCTCCAGACCGTCCGCCGGTATGGGGTGAAACCCCACCTCCGCTGCGAAGTTAAATTCTTCGCGTCAGCCTTACCTGTTGGGCGGAACTTGATCGGTTGAACCCGCGCGCACAATGGCTTCGGCTTCCAGCCAGACCTCGGACTTTGACTGCCAATCTTTGGCATCCTGCTGGTTGGTCTCCTTCTCGGCGGAAGCACCGGTCAATGATTCTTCCGTTTTGTCTTGAGCGATGGTCTCGCAGACTTTCGCCTTTTGCTGCAAGGCCTCGGATATTTTTGTCAGTTCTATTTGCATAATGTGCTTCGCAGCTGCCTACGCTTTACGCCGGGCACGAAAATCCGACCAGAACGTGGAAAACAATCCGGCGACTTTCCCGAGGGTCTGCCCCCAGGAAGGTTTCGCGGCGGCGGGCGGGGTTTCTTTGCGCCGGCACGACGCCAGGCCGGCCACCAAGGTCGCGGCGGCGGAGGCAAAGCTGCTGATGGTTCGAGCCTGATGGACGAGCGAGCGGGCTTCATCCGCCAGCGTGCGCCATTCCTGAACGAGTTGCGAGCGGTTGAGTTCGCTTTCAGCGATCAACAGTTGCTTGCGCGATTCCAGCGGTTTCATACGAGGATTTTTTCCAGACAGGCACGATCCTTGCGGAGCTGGTCCAACGAGGCGGCGAGCGTCTGCCAGTTGCGCAGCAGTCCGGTGAGCCGCTGGTAAAGAAAAACCCCGGCGACGGCGTAAAGACCGGTCAAGATCAAGAGCACCGTGCCGGGTGACCAGGCCCACAGCCAAACCACGATGGCGGCCGTGAGCGTCAGGCTGGCGAGCAGGCCAAAAGCCGCCACGCCGAGCGCCAGAAGAATGGCCCGCAGGAGGCGCTCGCGCTCCTCCTGCATTTCCACCGTCAGCAGTTCGAGGCGGTTTTCGCCGATGATCAAGAGCCGCCGCGCCAGCGTGCGCGAGGTGGCGGCGAGTTCGTTGAGGCTGACGGTGGCGGTTTCCATAACGGAATCAGTCGCAACTGCGCGAACAGCGGCGGGCCAGGAAATAACCGGCGATCATCCCGACGCCGACGCCAATGGCGATGGCCTGATAGGGATGTTCATGCACGGCTTCGTCGGTGGCTTTCGCGCCGGCGACGGCCTTGTCGCGGACATTGGCCGCAATGGCCTTGGCGCTTTCCAGCGCGGCGGCGAGCCGCTTGCGCGCTTCCCCGACCTTTTCGCCGGCCACGTCGGCGGTGGCGGCCATCAACGCCTGCGCGTCTTCGGCCAGTTGTCCGATGTCACTACTGGTGGCTTGTGTGTGTTTGCTCATATTTTTTGTGTTTTTTGTTTGTTGATGTTTTTCAGAGGTAAATCTGCCGCGTCGGCGCGATGTGCGGCTTCCGGCGAACTGGCCACGTGCAAAATCGAGTTTCTGCCGCCAAACGGATTGGCCACCGATTCTCTGGCCCGCGGATCGGGCATCCAGCGGCCGTCCACGACGAGGCAGTATTCATAGGTGCCGGGAGCGAGCGAGGTTTCCTTCCACCAGTTGCCGACGCCGGAGGAATGCAGCGTCTTGGCTTCGGGCTGCCAGTGATTAAAAGTTCCCGCCAGGCAAACCGTTTTGGCGCTCGGATGCGTGAATTCAAAGCGAACGGTCACCAGTTGCAGACTGGCACCCGGGGCGTTGTCATGGTTGTGGTTGTGTTTCATAAATATTGGTTCGTCCGTTTCATTTCCAGGGTCACAAAAGTCCAAGGGCCAGTCTGGTTCATGGGCAGGCGGGAAGGGGGATCTCCGCACGATGCCTGGTTTGAACCGGGGCGCCCCTTGATTCGATAAACTTCTTAAATCGGTTCAGGTCGCCCGCAACTCTGGCCGAAACCAGCCCGAGGTTGTCGCCCAGTTTTTCGACAAGACCTTTCGGATCATAGGCCAGGTAGAGAATGACTCGCGTTTTGGCCGGAGTGAGCGCGATGAAAGTGAGCGTGCCGGAATTATGCGCGACGCGGGTGCTGCGCCAGCCGAGACGCTGGCCGGGCACCTGTTCAACTATTTCGGCGTCCCACGCCAGGGCCTTTCCGCCAATCACCGCCTTCCAGCTTTGGTGTTTGTCATCGGTCAACCGGACTTCGCGGATGCCTTCCATGAACAGCGGAAAGTCCTGAAAACGGCGCCATTGGTCATAGACGGCGCTGACCGGGCGGTCCACTTCGATTGTTCTTTCAATGGTTCGCATAAATTTTTGATTTGCATCTTTCGCCCTGCCGCGAAGCGCGGCAGCAGCGGAATCAAGTTGATCAACTCGAGAATAACAACGGGCGACGATCCCGGCCGAAGTTCACGGGCGGCGGCTCAGGCCATTTGTTCAGAGGTTTGGCGTCGCCGGCCTTGCCCCGGTCCGGCGCTGGCATGGGGCTGAACGCCTCGTAATTGCTGCGGGCACGGGCCAGCTTGATGAGCGCTTGATTCGCCGCCTTTTCCTGGTCCAGCATTGCCTGCAGGCAGAAGGCGGCCTCCAGGTTTCCCATGAGCGCGGCCCATTCCCGCAGGCAACCGTACGAAGCGATCTCGCAGTGCTGGATTTTCTGCGCACTGGAGATGAGCGCGGCATTGATGGCTGGCGAATCTTTGAAGGCGGCGGCGGCGGCATCGCCCGATTTCAACAGCGCCATGGTGGGCTTGCATTTTTTCGCCCGAACCCTGGCGACAAACAATTTGAACACCTGTTCCAGCGACCTGAGGTGGTCTTCGGTTTCTTGAAAATGGCAGTTGATCCAATTGCGCAAATCACTGCAGGTGGCGGCTCGTTTGAACTTGGGCATGGCCCGGACAATCCGCCCCTCGGCGTCGTACCGGCAGGCCAGCTCCTCCAGGAATAGATTTTTAAGCGGGTTCATGTTCGGATTGTGGCTCGGCTTATTGCTTGAGTGCTGGCGCGGAATCAGGACGGCTGACTCTGGCTTGTGTATAATGGTTCCGCTTCACACCCAGACAATGCACCGGAAACCTTCGTCGCCGCCATGGGGTGTTACCCTACCCTGTTTGGGATGCAGCCCCGCAAAAACCGGTTTGACTGGGTTTGACGAGGTTTGACCCGCACCGGTGGAAAGAGATTCCACCGCCGATTCCGGTGGTCGAAACCGCCGACCGAGAGCCGCAAATGGGCGACTTGCGGAAGCCGGATTAATCGGGCTGGCACTGACCCCGCATTTTGGGGCAATCGTTCCCGGTCTTGCCAAGTCCGCGCCACACCAAGGAATTTCCTGGTGAGACCGAGGAACATCCGAGTGGCGGAAAAGCCCGGAACCCCGATGCTAGGGCATGAATTCCAATTGCGAACAAAACGCCGCCCGAACGCGGTCGCTCTCATCGAACACCGGGGCAACTCCAACGCGGCCTGGCCGCGAGAACCGGGATCTTTGCGAGGCCCCGGCGTCCCGGCCGCTTTGCCCCGACATGCGTGGGGGCCGCCTTGCCCTGGGAGCCGCACGGTCCAGCTCTTGGTTGGCGCTCCTGGTGCCGGCCCTAATCACTCTTTGCACCACCGCCCAGGCGCAACAAAGCTTGACGCTGGCTTGGGATCTCAGTCTCGATCCAAGCGTGGCTGGGTACAATGTTTACTATGGCGGGACGAGCGGCACCTATACCAACATGACTTCCGCCGGGAACGCCCCCCAATTTGCCATCACCGGCCTGCTCGGAGGCACGACGTATTTTTTCGTGGTGACCGCCTACGACGCCAGCGGTGATGAAAGCCCTTTCTCCGATGAAATCATGTCTACGATTCCCATACTGCCACAACTGCAGTTCAACGTGGCGCCGGGTGGAACGATTCAACTCACGGGGGCAGGCCCGGTGGGCCATACTTATGAGATCCAAGCCACCACGGATTTCGGTAGCTGGACAGTGGTGGGCACCCAGACGCTGGATTCCAGTGGTTCGTTCAATTTCACGGATCCCGACGCCGCGTCTTATCCGGCGCGCTTTTATCGTCTGCGCGACGTCCTGCCTTGAATTTTCCCGCCGCTGGCCCGCGGCGTCAACGCGGCCGACTCAACCCTCCTGCGGTATCAACCCGGCCTGCAAGGCGAAACGCACGAGCCGGGGAATATCGCGCAGATTCAAACGCTCCATCAACTTCAGGCGATGGTATTCGACGGTCTTGGGGCTGACCTTCAGCAGCACGGCGATTTCTGGCCCTCGGCGATGAGCTGGAGAATCTTGAGCTGGGGGGCTCGTCAACTCTTCGAGCGGGCTTTTCCGGGCGGCGAGGCCCGGCCCGGGAAACTTTTTGACCAGTCGCGCGGAGATTTCCCGGCTCAGATAAATCTCCCCGTGAACCACCCGTTGCAAGGCGGTCTCCAACTCGGCCGTCGCGGCTTTTTTCAGCAGTTAACCGGCCGCGCCCGCCTTCAGCACCTGCCAATAATATTCCTCGTTGTTGTGCATGGAGAAAATGATGACCCGCACCGCGGGGAATTCTTGGGCCATGCGGGCCGCTGCTTCCAGGCCGTTCAGACCGGGCATGGCGATGTCCATCAAGACCACCTCCGGCTGCTGCGCCCTGACTAGCTTCAGAACTTCACGGCCATCACCGGCCTCGCCCACCACTTTCACCCCCGGCAACTTTTCCAGCAGGGCGCGGATGCCGGCGCGCACCAGCGTATGATCATCGGCCAGGATGAGGCGAATCGGTTCGTTGAAATTTTTCATCGGTGCCGGCTCAAGTTTGCCCAGGCTGCCACCGCAACGGAAACCAGGCATGGACTTCAGTGCCCCGCCCGGGACTCGACGTGTATTCCAGCCCGCCACCGGCCAGTGCCGCCCGCTCCTCCATGCTCAACCGGCCCAGACTCGCGCCACGCACGGCCTTCTCCCGGACGACCGACACCTCAAATCCATTACCGTCGTCGCGTACGCGCAGGTGGAGCTGCGCCGCTTCCTAGCGCAGCTCCACCTTCACTGCTTTCGCCTGGGCGTGGCGCACCACTGATGATTCTTCGCATATCACAAACTCATGCGAACCCAAGCTGGAGCGCGGAAGTGTGCCAAGGGGGCGCCGGCCCTCATCACTGCTCGGACACCGCGCTGGAGACGCCTTCGTCCGGCACCAGCGTCCAGGTGCTGTCCGGATTGAATTCCTTCATAGCTCCCGCCTGCCGGGAAGTTTTTTCGCCTAAATTCCGCTGAAACACTTTGCCCTCCTGGTTGACGACAAAGGTCATGATGCCCGACTGGTCCCACTGCACCGGATAAGCCACCAGCGCGAACCCCCCTGTCAAGTTGCCGTGGCTCAAGTAATCCATTTTCCCGCCCGGCGCCGCCGCGCCTTGCCGGGTCAAAATTCTGAAATAATAACCATGAAACGGATGCGGCCCCGCGCCCGGGTGCCGGGTGTAACCCGCGGCATGAGCTTCCGCCACCAACGGTCCGAACGGGCTGGCCGGTTCGGTCCCCACCGCCGGCCAGTAAAGACCGTCCTTCTTGCCGGGCGTGCTCTTGAATTTCTGAGCGAAAATTACGGCTCCGCCCGCGACCGCGTTCGCACTGGCATACTGCCGTTGTGCGGTCACATAAGCCCGGCAAACGCCGATGGCGTGGAGTTCGTCCTTGCCGATGTGCCGGTTGATGATCTCTTCCTTGCCCGCCGCCGTGTCGAAATGCCATTGCCCGTCCGCTTTCACCAGTGGGATCGGCATCGGCCAGTTGTTGGTGCCAAGCTCAAGCGTGATTTTATCCTCGCTCTCCTTCACCGGATTACAGCCCTGCGCCATGACGGCGGCAAACTTGCGCTCGTTGTTCGCATCCTGCACTTCATCGCCGGTTAAAAGTTGCCGGAACTCCGGGCCGAAAATGTCGCTCAAAGCTGTTTTATCCTGGGCTTCGGTGGCCGTCTGCAAGGCTTTTACGGCTGCCTCCGGCGAAGCGAACAACCGTTGTGCGACCGCCGGTTTTGGTGGCATGGCCTCCGGCTCCGCCGCCGGAAGATCCGCCGGCAATATGCCCCAGGCGCCGGCCAACAGTAGGGTGTTCAAAAGTCGGGGAAAACGTGTCAGTTGGTTTGAAAATTTCATGGAGGTAAATTAATCAGGTTTCGTTTTGTCCAATGAGTTTGTGTGGTTCACCGTCTTCCGTCATGCCCGCCGCCGCCAGGATGCGCTGACCCGCGACTTTCAAATCCGCGATGACCATAATCACGCACGTCGCGCCCTCTTTCGTATCCACCGCCCCAAAAAAACACGTCGGGCGGCCCCGGCACAATCACCGCGCCGCCGTAACCTCCGTCCACAAAACCCACACAGCCCCCCAAGCCCGCCAGCAGCGCAATCCCCAGTACAATCTGGAAGCCGCGAGCCGGACTGATTTGCTTGTTCATACGGTTCTTCCCTTCGTTGTCGAAATTAAAAAAGGTGGCAGCTCTCGCATGACCACCAGACGCGCCTTGGTCATCAACCAGACCATGTTTGCGGCCTGACCCGCTCCCCACGCCTGGTAAGCTCCCGCAACAAAGTCACCGAATGTCAATTCCGCTTTCTGTTTGATCTTCATGTTTGTTTCAAAGACTAACCCTGGACACCTTGCCAGTGCCATGGGGTGTTACCCTACCAGGCGGCCAACATGCCTGGATGCCGGGTGCAACCGATCCGACTGCAACATTGCCCCTCCAGCAGGAGTTTTGGCGCACAACTTCCCGTCCGGTTTGGCGGGCTTGGCGGGCCGGAAGACGGAGCCTGTGGATGCCCCGCGTTGTGATTGGGGTGGGGGATTACCACGGCACGGTAATTCCGGCATACAGCGTGGGGTGTTGCTGCGCCTCCAAGGCCACATTCAGGACGCCACCGGACTTGAAGGTTTTGAGCAGCTTGAGGACCGCTTTCTTTTCCAGCCGGTGCCTTCCGAACTGGCAGGACGTGCCAAGGTCAATGGAAAACCCGCGCGCGATTGGCGCGGACAGGGCGAGTTCGAAACAGTGGTCGCCGAAATTCCGGAAGTAATAGCGTGCATTCCCCAGCAGCCACACGCTGTCACCGTCCTTGATCCTCCAGCTCAGAAAGGCGTAGGGATCGGTGCGGAAAGGACGCACCCCGTAACGGAGCCTTCCGCCTTCCGAAAGCTCACTCCACCAGGAACGCTCAACTGACCGGTAGGACGGGTTGAGCGGTGAGACGCTTTGCTCTTCCACACTGTCGAGCGAATACCAAAGGAACTCGGGCAGAAACCCCTGCCGTTCCCGCAACCATTCCAGACCAGGCAGGTCCAAGCTCAGGGCCGCGTCCCGCGCGCTCGAGCGGAAGGCGTCCGCAAATGCGTGCCGCGCCATGCCGGCGTTGTGCTCGGAGAGGTGGTTGAAATCCCGGTCCTTCCATTGGATCTCCCAGTTGACGAAGTTGAGCGGGTGGAATTGATCCTCAAACATTCCGGCGGCCCGGTGGTCAAAGACCACCTTGAACCGCTCCCAAAACGTGGCCGGATCTTCCACGAGCACATTGCCCGAGATTCCCGGTTTGGGTTCGTATTGAAAACTGGTGCCTGACTCCTCCGCCCGGGCATCCGCAGCCGTGACCGCCCCCGCACAAAACCATATCCAACAAACAGCACGCACAAGAATCAGCTTTCATTGGTGGGATCTGGCAACGAAGCCTGGTCGCGGCGGCAACGCCCAGGGCAATCTCGCGCGGCGATTCCGGTGGCGAATCCCGGGCGGTCAATCGCGGCCTCTGCTGCAGGCAGTGTTGGCAAATCTGACTTTCCATTTGGGATGGATCGTCGGTTTTTCATGACGTGACAACGAACTCCCCAAATGCACCTCCTGCAATGGGGTGTTATACTGACTTTTCGCCATGGATGTATGGATCCGAGCGCCTGCCCAACGGCTTCAACTCCGCGGCACCGCAAGCTGTTCCAAATTCACACCTTCGCGCAGGCGGAGCACGGCCTCAACCCTCGGCACATACAACTGGGTTTCGGCCGGCAGTTGTCCGGCGATGTCGTCGTAACTGCGCGTCGGGTGGTGGTCCAAAAGTTTTTGCACGGTGCCTGCGCCGGCGTTGTACGCGGCCAGAGCCAGCCGCCAGTCTCCGAACCGGTCGTGAAGTTGCTTCAAGTATTGCGCCGAAGCCGTCGCGCTCGGCCCCGGCTGGAAACGCTCATCCCGCGGCCGCAAGGAAAGTCCAAATCGCTTGGCTGTGTCCGGCATCAGTTGAAACAAGCCCGCCGCTCCGGCCGGACTCCGCGCGCTGGGGTCAAAGGCCGATTCCACCTCGGCCAGCCAGACCAGTTCCGGCGGAACCGTTTGCGCCGCAAAAACCGGCTTCAGCCGCCGCACGTAATTTTTGGCGGCGGCGGGCCACGGCCGTCCGGCAACTTTTCTCACCCACAACTCGCGCTCCTTTTGGGGCGAGGGATTGGCCACGACTGGCGGAGGCCTGTTGGTGTCAGCCGTTGGCGGTGGAACCGTGATTTGGATTTCATCGGCGACGTCAAAATAGTCCAGTTGCGCGGTCAGCCACGCGGCGTACGGTTGGGTCTCCGCGCGGCTTGCCAACAATGGGAGGACGACGTGTGCAGCGGGCTTCAGGACCGCGAGATTTACCACGTAGTCGCCTTGAAATCGCTGCTGCGCGTTTTGAAAAAACTGCCGCACCAACTGCCCATCCACCGCCGGCAGTGCGTCGAGCTGGTTCGTGTCGAAATTTTCCAGCGCCCATTGCCGGGCACCTTCCACCAGATCCTTCAAGTTCACCGCTTCCTGGTCGGCACGCGCGAAGAGCGCACTTGCCAGCAGCATCGCAAACATAAACCAGAGGCCATTCATGCTCGGAACCGGATCAGGACAAGTTCACTTTCCCCGTGCAGTTGGCCATTCCCTGGGCCGCTTCCACCAGTTCCCGGATGCGGCGTGCGGCCGCCTTGGAGTGGCCGTGACTGGCCAGCGGATCGCTGCCGCCGCTCGACTCGATCAGGATGTCCGACCAGAAAATGCCCGTCTTGATGTGGACCGACGCGACCTTGGCGATGCTGATGCTCATCTCATCCTTGCTGAACCATGAACGCTTGTGCCGAACGACTGACCGATCCGTCACCTCGATGACCGTGGGAAACAGATGATTCCCGCTCGTCCACCGGCTCGCACGAAAGATCGCAGATACCATGTGGTCAAAGTGATTCAAGAAGCCGTTGCAGGCAACTGGATTTGAAATAACACCGCGCCCGGCCGGCGAAGAATCTGCCAAGCCACCGGAAAATAATCTTTAGGTTAACGTCTGAGTTCAAAATCAGGTGCTTTTGTTTATGACTTCCGACTGCGCCACTCGGCTCAGGCCAGCCGCCAGCGGAGCTGGTGCAAAGATTTTGCGCAAGAATAAATGGGTGGGTAGAAACGCGCCCAGCCAGAGTGCGCCCAGCCAGAGCGCGACATAGAGGTTTTGGTTGACCCAGTGTTGCGGCGCTTGGTTGTTGAAACCGTAAAGGTAATTCAGGTTGATAGGAATGTTGGGATTGGCCGGATGTGAGCCGGCGGGCGGAGTAAAAAAATAGCAGATCAGCACCAAGCCCGCGGCTAGGACGGTCCAGGTGATCAAGGCCCGTTGGTGGTAGCCGACACGAGCCAAAAGCCAGAGGAGCAGTAAAGGCAACCATCCGTGAAACAGAGAAAGCCCGCGCGTGAAGAGCGGCAGCTGCGGGTCAAACATGTAACTCGTCAATCCCAGAAGATGAAAGCCCAGCAGGCTGCCGCCAAAATCCACGAGCCAGAGGCATTGCGGCAGGAGAATGCCCACGGCGCAGGCGCTGATGAGCAGCGGGCTTTCCAGCCACATGCCCGCCACCGTGAGTATCAGGGCGGCATCGCAGAACCATAAGAAATTGGTCGGTCCATAGGAATGCAAATAAACCGGGAGAAGAACCGTCAGGAACAAGGTGCCGGACAGTTTGGTGACCAATGGAATTTTGCAGAGAGACATTTTGAAACCCTGGGCCCATTGCCAGCACCTGCTAGTGAACTATGATTTCGGGCGGACGTAATTCCACCGCGGGAACACGCACTTCGACTTCCGAGTGTCTTTCATGAAACTCACGTTCGTGAGAATACCCGCCGCGCCGGCCGCCTTCGGAAACCAGGCAACCCGATGTGGTGAGGAGTGAGATGGCGCTCGTTAAGAGGAGGGATTTTTTCATATTCAATTTTAAACTTATGAATGACTCTACTGCCTAGGCGGAAGCCTCACAATGGGGTGTTACCCGACCCAACTAACTTTAAGCCGATTAAATGAAGGTATCTCCGCTGTCGCGATGTGCGGGGAATGCGAGAGGTGTTTTTTGGCAACGTGCAGAGATTTGTCGGACCCGTTAATGCTTGAGGAGCACATTGGGAGAAGTTGGGCGGGTTTCGTCTTCTGCCCCTGCGGCCTTTTCATTTCGCCTTGGCTTGAGGAGGCCGCATCGGCGTAAGCGCCGCCAAAATGGATTTTTGCACCGCCGGATTGAAAAGATTTCCCAAGTGTCCCCCCTGCGGGAAGACGGTCAATTGTTCCGGGGCAAACGTGGCGTGAAGCCAGACCAGATCCGCGTCCGTCAGAAGAAAATCATTTTGATTGACGATGATGCGAACGTCGGGGTTGGCGCGCAGACCTGCTTCGTAAGTCCGCAAATCACCGGCGGTTTCCATCGTTTCCGCGGTCAACGAGGCCGGGCCACGGGTTGAATAATACGGAAGCGCGAACTTCTCAAAATAATCGTGGTAGGAATAGCGCAAGATTTCCGCATACACCGGCGCGCGCCGAAAATTCCAAACCGGATGGTGCAGGACGCCCTGGTTGTTTCGGCGCTGGCTGCTGAAAATAATGTCCCGCAGCATGAGCCGAAACGTGAGGCCGATGAGAAACTTGGACTCGATGGCGTTGAAGGGCAGGGAGGTTTCCGGCGTCAGCGTGCTTTTGCTCAGGGCGGCCACTTTCAAAAAGGTGTTTTCGATATCATCGGTTCGTTCCGCAATCGGCCAGCTCAAGGGCGCCTGGTATAGTTCGTCCAATTTGGAAATCCCCAGCGCCATGCGCACGGGGGTATTGATGGCCACGTAACGGTCGAATTTGATCAACGCCGACTGGTTGGTGGGTTCGGTGGCCGCGAGGAACAGGGACTGCAGCGCGCCCATGGAGTAACCCATCAGCGCCTTGTTGCCGAGCCGGCCCGGATACAATTCATTCAAGCGGCGATCCACCTCGGTGAGGGCGACGTGCAGGTCATGGCCATCCGCCGGCAGATAGGCCGGCAGCGCCGCGGTGGACGCGTGTTCCATGAATTCGGAATTGAACGGGCTGCTGACGCAAACCGCCGAGAAGCCGTTTTTATAAACCAGCTCGGCCAGAGCGATGGACGGCTGAGCCAGCCGGTGAGAGCCCAGCCCGGGGACGATGTACACCACGTTCGCCTGCCCCGATTGCAGCCAGTATGTGAACTTCAATTTCCGGTCCGTCGCCGGAATCAAAACCGACCGGGTCTGGCCGTGGCTGGGAAATTCCGGGTCTTTGAAGGTGAAGAAGACGGATTCGAGGGTTTCCAGCGAGGCCGCGTCCTGTTTGCCCTTCACTTGAAAATTCGCCACCCGATTCGCCCGCGCGAACGTCCAGGCATATTGGATCTCGGCATACGGGTCCATCTCGGCCTGACTGAAGCGCACGTATTCACCAACGCTGTCGGATAGGTTGTTATACATGTCCGCATAAGTGAAATAAGAATAGGGGCCGAGATAGGTCAGCGGATTGTTCGCGACGAATTTGTAGGGCGCAATGTAGAGCAGCGGATTGGCCGCCGTGTCGGCAGCCAGGCCGACGGTATCGCGTTCATTGCTCGGCCCGAAAATCGGGAGCATGATAAAGCAGCTCGGTTTCCAGCCCCATTGGCCGAACGTCTGCCCAAAATCCGCGTCCGATTTCGGAATCTCCCATTGGGTGGCCACATCCCAGAACCCGGCCACCCCGACAGTGGTGTTGCAGACAAACCGGTAGGATTCATCCCGCGCACCATTCCATTTTCCCTGGAGCAAATTATTGACGACCCGCCCCGGGTAAGTGAGATTCCGGCCGAAATTTCCGATGCCGGTGCGGATCGGTTTCACGACCACAAACCGATAGACCCGGCTCGTCGGCTTGACAACCCCGGTCATGACCGCCTTGTTGAAACCCCACATCACCCGGTTCAATGGTTCAATGGGGTCAGGCACGGATTTGGGAATTACCACCATCCCGGCGGCCGGCGGAGGCTGATTGGGAGATTGCGGCTGGCGCGTTGAACCTGCAGGCAAAGTTTGGCCCGGGGAGGCTGCAATCAAGCCGCCTCCCAGCCCGATGGCCAGAACCATGCGCCTGGCCAGGGCCGACCGGCCCCTCGCTGGATTCAGGCGAGGCGCGGGAAACTCGTCCGGGGCGCCGGAAGCGGCAAAGCGGCAAACGGGTTTCTCTCGCATCGAATTACCCTTTGTTTACGAACGAACTGCTGGCTCCCGTCGTTTCATAAAAGATGCTGGTAGAAACACAGTTCGTTAATTTCACACTGATAATTTATGGTTGGAAGCCTTTCCCCTGCCATGGGGTGTTACCCTACCATGGAAATTGAGGAAATAACCGCCACCGACGCTGGGGCCGTTCGCGGCCAAGACTTTTGTGCGTTTTGCCAGTTCAATTGCCGGCAGTTCCGCGGACCCCGTTCAAAATTAAAACCAAGGTTTCTCCCAGCCCGGCAAGGAATGTTCCAGTCGCGGCAAAGCCAAATGCGATATAACGATACTCATGCACAAAATCAGCCAACTTACCAGTGAGCGCGAGGACAAGGACTTGAGCCGATCGGTGCGAATGAGGGGACACTTTGGAGTTCTCGGAGGCATCTTGGCTTTCGGCCTGCTTTTAAATCCCGTCCAGGTCGGCAGCGCCGCCGATACAGCAGGACAAAGCATCACCCTGGTGTGGGACCCAAGCCCAGATCTCGCTGTGGCCGGCTTCAATATTTACTACGGCGGGGCGAGCGGCGACTACACCAACATAGTCAATGCCGGCAATGTAACGAACACAACCATTGCCGGTCTGACTGCCGGGATGATCTACTACTGCTCCGCCACGGCTTATGACGCCTACGGAGATGAGAGCGGATACTCGTCTGAAATTATTTTCCTGGCGCCCGGGGCGCTGCCAGCCGTGCGGATCCAGAGCGCGCCGGCCGGCCAGTTCATTTTGTCGGTGTTTGGCGTGACCGGGAAGTCCTATGACATTCAGGCGACGCAGGATTTGCTGGCCTGGACAGTCATCGGCACGATGACAATTGATCCCAGTGGCTCACAGGATTTTACCGACACAAACGCGGCAAATTTTCCCCAGCGCTTTTATCGTACCTCGGGAACACCCTGAAAGACTCAGCAAGGAAACAAGATTATGAAACTAAAAATCCAGTTCGGCAAAGAAACCCAGTTTGTCGTGCCAAAACGAAAAACGCTCCGGACCCCGACGCTGGAGTTGTCCGACTCCCGATTTCCGTTCCGAGCACTGGCAATGGCCGGGCGGACGAAGCCCCGCGATCGTGATGCTGACTAGCCGAACTTCTCCCAAAAAATTGAGGTCCCGCTCAGCTTCCTGGCGGAATCAGTCCCGCCCGCAAAGCAAAACGCACCAAGCCAGTAACATCATGCAGGTTCAGCCCGGCCATCAATTTCATGCGATGATATTCCACGGTCTTGGGGCTGACCTTCAGGATGCCGCCAATCTGCTTGGTGTTCTGGCCTTCGGCGATGAGCTGCAGGACTTCGCGCTGCCGGATGGTCAGCCTTTGCAGCGGGACTTTCCAATCGGCGGTATTAATGGCGGAGATATTCTTCAGCGGGTGAAGTGAGCTTCCCAGACGCCGATCAACTTCCCGATGAACCATGCTTTGCAGAGCCGTCTCGACTTGTTCGGTCCGGCTTTCGGCCTGTTCGGTGCGTGTCTTCGCCAGATCCGTCCGGGTTTCGGCCTGTTCGGTGCGCGTTTCTGCCATTTCCGCCCGGGTTTTAGCTTGTTCGGTGCGGGCCTCCGCCTGCTCGGAGCGGGCTTCGGCCTCGGCAATCCGCGCCTGATCGCCGGTTTGGGACGCTGGTGGTTTCTTCTTCATCTTAGTTCCCGCATTCACCGCAAAACCGCACACCACCGCCTTGTTTTTCGCGCAATGCCATCTATTCCCCGTAAAACACCGTGCAAAAAATGATGATGGTGGCATCTTCCGAGCGCGGCATGGCGTTCGGTTCCGCCGGCGCGACCACGGTGTTCATATGCGTCGCCACCACGCGAAGGTTCGAATGTTGCGTCAGAAAACCGTTGAGTTGCTCCTCCAGCACGCTCGCCGGCGACTTGCCGGAGGGCAGCTTGTGCAGCAGGACTTCAAATACCTTGGCTTTCACGGCCTCAGGTTCATCCAGCATTCCTCCGAATCGGGACTGATGGCCCGGACACGGGTTTGCTTCAGCGTCAACAGTTTCAGCTTCGTTGACCACGAGAAGGGGCTGGAACGGTTTTGTTGGGGGGCGACCGGGCTTGATCGCGGCTTCCCGCCATTAAGTTCAACGCAGCTTTTCATAACTTCGCTTTCGATTGCGCGAAGGGATTAGGCCACGGTGCTGGCAGGCAAAGCCTTCCTGGGCGCAGCGGAAACCGGCGGGGGCGCCTTGGCAAACTCCGCCGGATCGAACGCTTGGCCGAGGACCTGCAAATCCGCAATCTGCTGCGGCACCAGGCCCAAAAGGTGGGAACCCGGATCGTCCGTGTAGTCCCACAACCAGTAGCGGTTCAGTTCGTCGTGACTTTCGCTTCCCGGACCATAACGCATCGGCGCACAAATACGCTCCAGCACGCCGCTGTCGGGCTTGGAATAGAAGCGCACGCTGACCTTCTTCTTGTTCTTGATGGCTTCAAGGAACTGTTCATGTTTGGGAATCATAAGTATGGTTTTGTTGGCTGTTGACTTGTTAACCGACGCGTGGGATGCGGACGTCGCTGGAGTGATCGAGAATGCCGAAGGCGAACAGCAGCCAAAGGACGACGCAGATCACCACGACGATGTTGAGAATTTTTTTAATCTTCCCGTCCATGGGAATGTAGGTGTTGACCAACCAGAGCAGCACGCCGATGACGATCAGCGTGACGGCGAGAGAGATCAGTGACATATACTGCCTCCAATTTGATTGAGTGATTTGTTTTTCATGCCGTGAACTTAGGCCGGACCGCGTCAACGCGCTATGGGGTGTTACCCTAACAGACCAGGAACTGGTAGGTCGTGAAAAGCCAGGTGGGAAATCGTGAAGTGCGTCCTCGTCTTCGGCAATGCGCCCGCCGGTTGTGACGCAGGGAACAAGCTCAGTGGCGGCGCGTTGCCAGGGGAGGGGAATTGCCGCCCCACCAGACTTTAGGATCCCGCCTCCGGATTGTTTGCGCCAACAGGTGTCCCGCTCCTCACAGCCGCCATCCAGGCGACGGCGGTTGGCTTCTGTGTTCGGGTGGCGGCTCAACGCCTTCGCGGGGACGCTCGAAAGCGCGCAGAACTTTTTGCACCGTGACCAGCAATTCGTCGGTGGTGTAAGGCTTCAGCAGCGTGGCGTCAATTTGCAGCCACGGGTGCCGCTTCAACTCCTCCGTCGGCACGGCGCCGGTCACCAGGATGACCGGCATCGCCATGCGGGCGGCATGTAGCTTCTTGAGCAATTCAACACCCGTCACCTTCGGCATGTTATGGTCGGTGATCAGCAGATCATAACTGTGAGTTTTGAGCGCCTGCCAGGCGGCGGCGCCATCTTCGGCGGCCGCCACCTCGTAGCCGGAGCGAATCAAGACTTCGGTGCTGAGCCGGCAGATGTCGGGTTCGTCATCCACCACGAGGATGCGTTGGCGCAAATCCGATTTGCCTCGGAGCTGTGTGCTGGCCGGTTGCTCTGGTTGCGACATGTTTTTGGCAGTCATATTGGAACCCAGAATAAACCAGAACTTTATGCGGGCGCCATGGGGTGTTGACCTTATATGATTCTTGATGTTCCTCGGCTAACTTCAGTCCATCAAAATAAACTTAGAACTTCCGATTCTTAAACATGCACCCGCTGCAAATTAGTTGTATGGCGTCGAACTGGCGTGGGGTCGTGATTCAAACTCTCATCGAAATTCACGAAATTGACCTGGTTCATTTCCTGTTCGCGGCTGATGTCGAGTTCTGTCAGGATCTGGCCTCAAAATACTCCATGGACTTTACCTCAAACGCCAGGGAGCGTGTGGCTTTTTTCAGGAGACGAACCCAGCCCAGGCCGGCGAAGTAACTGGGGGGCACGGTTGAAACATGCGGAAGCAGCTTCAACCCGATCTCTGAACCTGACGCAGGTTCATCCTCATTGGATGCACCGGTGTTTACGTCCAAACGCGGGGAAATGCCCCCCCGCGCACACCGGTTTTTGAAGGGTTGCGAAACCGGATCAGGCTTTGAATTTTTTCTTCAGCAAGGCCAGCCCAGAAAAAGCGCCCCCCAGCATCAGAGCCGTCGTCCCGCCATCCGGCACACTGATCGGCGCCGGGCTGTGGACAGTCGTCGGCGCTGTCTGCACCACCGCGCCCAGATTCGGGGGCAAGAGTTTGAGATGACTGCCGGTTCCCACCACCATGGCCGGATCGGATGGCGGAATGACAGCCGGGCTGGCGGGATGCGGATGCAGTTTGCCCAAATAGATAACCTGGGTTTTGGAATGCGTGCTGGCACCGATCCTCCCTGCCATCTCCTCCGCGCGCACCCAGGCGTCCGGCTCATTGTGGATTGAAGTTGGGATCGCCTGCACATTTCCGGCAAGCCCCACCAACGCTGTGACTGCCCCGCCCGTGGCAAAACCCGCCAAGTTTGTTTTATTTTTCATGGCCGAACAATAGTCAGGAAGCACCGCGGGTGCCATGGGGTGTTCACCTTACTGGCAACCGTCTAGGAAATGGTTCGCTCAGCGCAGGCGCGTAACCGGCGCAAATTCCTTTGGCAGGAGAAATCCCTTTGAAACTGCTTTGGGTGGCGGCTAAACAATCGTCAACTGGACGCTGCTCTCGATGATGCCCGCGCTGATGGCGTAGCGGGTGAGGCCCGCGGTGTCGTGGATGTCGAGCTTCTGCATGAGATGCTCGCGATGCTTTTCAACGGTCTTCAGGCCGATGCCGAGTTCCGCCGCCGTCTCCTTGTTGGCCTTGCCTTCCGCGATGAGCTGGAGCACTTCCATCTCGCGTGAAGTCAGCTGCGCAACTTTTTTGTCGCGCGGCCTCGCGCGGTCGGGCGAAGGCGGATTCAGGCGGTCGCGCCGCCGGGAAATCGAAGGGCTGAAAAAGGTTTTTCCCTGTTGGACTTCCCGAATCGCCCGGCACACCTCGTGGGCGGAGGTTTGCTTGAGCAAAAAGCCCACGGCGCCGGACTCGGCGGCGTTTTGGACATAGGCGTCGTCGCTGTGCGCGGAGAGCATCAGCACCTTGGTGGTCGGAAGGAGTTTTAGAATTTGCCGGGTGGCTTCCAGACCATTCATCAACGGCATGGCAATGTCCATCAACACCACGGCGGGCCGCAGTTTTTTGGCCAGCTCAACCGCCCGGCGGCCTTCCTGGGCTTCGCCGACGATTTCCAGGTCGTCCTCGAGTTCGAGCATCTTGCGAAAGCCTTCGCGCACAATCGTATGATCTTCCGCAAGCAGAACGGTGATTTTTTTCATGGATGTGGGGCAACGGTTTCCCGGGTCAAAACGGGAGGCCGTCGCGGTAAGTTGGAAGCAAGGTTGGTTTCCAGCGGCTGCGGCCGAAGGGCGGTCGTCGCTGGTTCGGCGAAGTGATAGGCCGGCTCGAACATCATTTTCCGGTCGCCTGCCGTGAACCACAGCTGGAGCGTTCCGTGATTACGGTCCGTGGGCGTGGCCCGGGCCGCGATCGACCGGCTCCTGCCGCCCTTGCCGTTGGTGGTGGCAGTGCCGGTGATCGCCACGACTTTGCCCTGGTTGGCCGCGGCCAGGGACGCATCCGAAACGAGAATGGCCAGCCGGCCCGTTTCATTTTTTAAGAAATAGGGAATCACCTTCAATTTGTAATACCCCGTGTAAACGCCATTCGTGCGCTGGAGCGCGCCGATGATCAGCGTGGCCTTGCCCGCCGCCACCGGCATGGAACTGGGATCAATCAGGAGAATGCGATAATCCGCAGCGGCGTTGCTCGAAGCGGGCAGGGCTTGCGCATCGCCGCAAATGGCGGCGAGGGTGGCCAGAAGAAAAATAATTCGTTTCATGACAAATCAAAATTTGGATTCACCGGGCAC